>OBLW0100000043.1_pt1 | contig 89272 bp, 89 predicted proteins | sample 1520161 | NCBI WGS metagenome assembly OBLW01 (sample SAMEA3539309, study PRJEB22396) | soil metagenome | biome: tundra; feature: field; material: soil | place: USA | collected 2010-05 | depth 0.15 m
GGCGGCCCTCCGCGACCGGGTGGCGCAGGCGGCCCGCGAACGGCTCGGCGACGACGTCGGCCCGCTCGCGGCGGCCTCCATGGAGTCACCCGGCGGCCCGGGGTTCGACTTCTGCCGGCCGCTCCTTTCGGACGCGCTCGCGGCGCCGGGTTTCGACTCGGGCGACGTCCTGGTCGCGCCGCTCTTCCTGTCGCCCGGCCGGCACGCCGGCCCGGGCGGCGACCTCGCGGGGATCGCCCGGGCGGCGCAAGCGCGCTCTCCGTCGCTGCGCTGCCATTTCACGGAACTTGTCGGTTCGCATCCGATCGCGATCGAATACCTTTCGGGCGCGCTCATGGAGGCGCTTGGCGCCGGGGCCCATCCATGAGCGACACCGCGCAAACAGAGCCGAAGCCGCTCCACAAGAACGAGCAGCTCAAGGCGGAGAGCAATTACCTGCGGGGCCATATCCTGAGCGACCTCGAGGACGCGTCCACGGGCACGATATCGGAGGAGAGCTCCCAGCTGACGAAGTTCCACGGCATCTACCCCCAGGACGATCGCGATGTGCGCGCCCAGCGGCGCAAGGAGGGCAAGGACAAGGCGTATATCTTCATGGCCCGCATCCGCGTGCCCGGAGGAGTCTGCACCCCGGCGCAGTGGCTGGCGATGGACGCGCTCGCCGACTCCCATGGGAACGGGACGCTCAAGATCACGAACCGGCAGTCATTCCAGCTCCACGGCATCATCAAGGGGAACCTGCGCCCGGCGATCCGCGAGGTGAACCGGGCGCTCCTCGACACGCTCGCGGCGTGCGGCGACGTGAACCGGAACGTGATGTGCAACCCGAATCCGCATCTCTCGCACCTGCATGCCGAGACCCTCGGGATCGCCCGGGCCGTCGCCAACCGGCTCCTTCCCCGCACCAGGGCGTACCATGAGCTCTGGGTCGACGACAACCTGGTCGGGGGCGGGGAGCCGCCAGAGGACGAGGAGCCGATGTACGGCAGGACCTACCTTCCCCGGAAGTTCAAGACGGTGTTTGCGATCCCGCCCAGCAACGACGTGGACGTGTTCGCGCACGACCTGGGCTTCATCGCGATCGCCGACGGCGACGGAAGGCTTGTGGGATTCGACGTCACGGTCGGCGGCGGCATGGGAATGTCCCACAGCCAGGTCGAAACCTATCCGCGGCTGGCCGACGTCCTCGGATTCTGCCGCCCCGAGCAGGCCGTCGACGTCGCCGAGAAGATTGTCACGGTGCAGCGCGACTTCGGCGACCGGACAGACAGGAAGCGCGCGCGGTTCAAGTACACGGTCGCCGACCGCGGCCTTGTCTGGATCCGGGAGGAGGTCGAGCGCCGGCTCGGTTGGGAGCTCGGCGCGCCCCGCCGGTTCGAGTTCACGGACACCGGCGACCGGTACGGCTGGACGGACGGGCCCGATGGCGAATCCCATTTCACGCTCTTCATCGAGAACGGGCGGGTGAAGGACGCCGCAAAGAAGGCCCTTCGCGAGATCGCGAGGGTTCACCGGGGCGATTTCCGCCTGACCCCGAACCAGCACCTCATGATCGCGAGCGTAGCCCGGGAGGACCGCCCGCGGATCGAGGCGCTCCTCAGGGAGCACGTTCTGGACACGGCCCACCGCGCGACCGCGCTCCGGCTCAACTCGATGGCCTGCGTTGCGCTGCCCACCTGCGGGCTGGCCCTGTCGGAGAGCGAGCGCTACCTGCCCGACCTGGTCACCCAGCTTGACGCCGAGGTCGAGGCCGCCGGATTGCGCGACGACGCCATCGTGATCCGCATGACCGGCTGCCCGAACGGGTGCGGCCGGCCGTTCCTCGCCGAGATCGGCTTTGTGGGCAAGGCGCCCGGGAGGTACCACATGTACCTTGGCGCAGCCTTCAACGGCTCGAGGCTCAACATCCTTTACAAGGCCTCCGTCCCCGAATCGGAAATCGTTCCGATCGTCCGCTCCCTGCTCAGGCACTATGCGACGGAAAGGCTGCAAGGGGAGCGCTTCGGCGACTTTGCAATGCGCACCGGCCTCGTGAGCCCAACGGGGACGACGGCGGACTTCCACGAAAAGGCCGCAGTTCCGACGGCTTAGGAATGGCGACCCGGGAGCCTTCCTCCCCGGAAAAGTCAAACGGGCCGCCCTAACCTGGACGGCCCGTTTGTAGTGCCACATACCCTATTTGTGCCCCCGCCATGGGCGGGAACACTTCTGATCCACAAATGGCCAGACGCTTGCATTGGCCCATTGGTTTCTTCGCCGCCGACGGATATGATTATCTCGTTATTTTATAATGACTTATATGCTCAATATTCGCAGGGGATGCGCCACACGGATCAAGGATCGGATCCCGGCTGGACGGGTTTCCTCGGCTTCGGTTCAGTCCAAAGCCTGATCAGCAGCTCGGCCAGATTCTTCATGCTGGTGCGCCGGAGTCCGGCAGCGCGCTCGGTTCCGCCAAACGCTGGCACTACGGAGCTTCGCTCCTCGTAGTAGCGCCAAAGCTCGGAATCGATCCTAGCGACCGCACCCGGAATCTCCGCCGAGTCCGCCAGAATGGCGCGAACCTTATGCTGCCAGTGCTGTCTCTCGTCCGCATGACCCTTTACATAGTCGTAAAGGGTCTGCTCGTACCGGTTGAGGCTCATGCCGCCAACGTGCCTCCAATCCATCCAAAAACAACCGTAAAACCAGCGCCAACCACGGCATTGCATTTGCATCCCACTCGTGGTTACCATGCACGTTGAAGCGTAGTCTACTATCCCCCCCCACCATGTGGCAAAAACTTAAAGAACAGTTACCCGCTATCATACTGACCGCGGCTCTGATATCCGCCGCGGCTTTCTTGATTCACATGCGGACCGTCTCGCAGATGGCGGCTGCGCAGGAGACGCAGCTTGCCCCGCTGCGCGAGCAGAACGATTCGCTCAAGGCCGCTGCCGCCGAGAACCGCCGGAACATCGAGGCAACCAACAAGCTGCTCAAGGATGCGATCTCAAAGCGCGAGGCCGACATGTTCCGCACCGACGTGGAGCTCGAGAAGCTGAACAGTGAGCGGATGGACGCGCTCGCCGTGGCGATCGCCAAGAAGGTCCAGCCCTACAATCCCCTTCCCAAGAGCCCCGAGGAAGCCGAGAAGATGCAGAACGAGCAGGTGGACAAGGTCTCCTCGAGGATGGTGCAGAAGATAACGCCGATCCTCAACGAGATGGCCCAGGACCAGAACCTCACCCGCAAGTCGATCGACAAGTACAGCCAGCGCATTTCGGACCAGGTGGGAACCGCGCTCACGGGCGAAATGTCCCGGAATCAGCTGCTCAACAATAGCCTCCGCGAGACCCAGGCCGTCGCGGGCGACGCGATCAAGCTCAACCACGAGCTCACCGCGCTCTACCTGGGCTCGTTCAAGGACGAAGGCGTCCTCACCCGCCTTCTGATGCTGCCGGCGAACGTGATCAAGGACGCCTCGACCTTCAGCATCGTCAACAGCAGCAACCGCGAGAAGATCGAGCAGGACCTGGTCAGCAAGGAAAGCCAGGTCGAGAAGCACCTGTCCGACATCGAGGCGCAGGCCCCCAAGGGCTGAGCCGGGGCGCACGATTCGCGGTCAGGCCGGCCGGATCCGGACCGGAAGCAGGGCTGCGTCCTGCATCCCGTGGATGATCTTCTTGTCGGGTGGGCAGAATGTCGCGAGCCCGCCCGACAGCCGCGCCCTGCCGTCCACGACGAAATAGTACGGGCACAGCCTCAGGCGGCCGTCGACCTCGCGCGCCTCGTGGGGGGGCTCGGCCCCATAGACGGTGTGGCGGACCCGGCGCGGCTTCATGTAGGCCTGGAGCACGTGGAGGTTGGCCGGCGCGAGCTCGAGGGCCCGCTCCACGCCCTGCTGCCACTCCTCGCGCGAACAGTCGCTCCCGAGCACCACGCTCCTCGCCCCCCAGGCCGTCTCGTGGAAGCCGCTGATCTTGATGATGAGGTCCCGCTCCTTCTGGGACGCAAGGGCGAGGTCGCGCCAGTCGCCGAGCGCGCGGCCGCCGGCCCTGGGGCCGTCGAGCACGGCTCCCGGAGGCAGCGGCGCCGGATCCATAACCCACGAGGGGGGGATGAGCGCCTTGAGGAGCTTCAGGGACCGGGCGTCCATGGCCTCCTCCCAGTACTCCTGCAGCAGGCGGTGATGGAACAGGGCGAACGCGAGCTTCTCCTCCTGGAACGCCCGCATCGGCGGCGCGATGGCGACATCCCCCGACGCCCACGCCTCGAGGATGTACGGGGCCGTCCGGATGCTCGCGAGGTCGAACAGCTCGAAGAACCGGTAGATGATGTCGATCTTCTCGGGATTGCCATCGACGTCGAAGAACAGGGCGCCGCCCAGGGGGAAGAGGTCCGCGGGCCGCATGCAGAACACGCGCTGGCCGGCGATCTGGAGCTGCTGCGCGATCCACCGCATCTCGGGCCGGTACGTCGCCGCCTCGTCGCTGACGACGAGCGCGATGAGGGGATTGCGGATGTCCGGCCGAAGAGCCGCGAGAGACGCGTGGAAGTTCCTGATCATCGCGTCGTCCGCGCCGAGGATCGCCTCGCCGTCCCTGTAGAGGCGGTTGAGGAACGCCGTCAGCCCGATTCCCCCCGGGATCGAATCGAGCTCGGTCATCACGAACCCGTCCGCGGTCAGCAGGAGGTCGGGGCGGAGCACCGTCGGGAGCAGCCCGCGGTTCCTGGGATCGCGCGCGTGGTCGATCAGAGCCTTCGGCTTTCCCCGGTCCAGGTACTCGGCGACCCAGGGCGCCGTGAGCGGCTTGTTTCTAAGGAGGTTCTTGCCGGCGACGGAGCGCAGGTAGAGCGCCTCCAACGCCTGGTGGAATTCCAGGGACGCCGCGCCGATCGCCTCGAGCTCGCGCGCCTGCGCCTGCAGGATGGGCCAGGCCTCCGGCGACAGGCGCCACGTCTTGTCCTCGAAGAGGGGCTGCGCGGCGAACGCGGACCTGAGGGTCTCGAATGGAAGGTTGGGCATCCGGCCTCCGTCAGTCGTCCATCTGGATGTCCTTGTTCCTGTGCCTCGGGCTGCCGGCGCGCAGCCACGCCGTGATGAACCGGTCTATCTCGCCGTCGAGGACCGCCTGGACGTTGCTCGTGCTGTAGCCCGTGCGCAGGTCCTTCACCATCTGGTAGGGCTGCAGCACGTAGCTGCGGATCTGGCTCCCCCACCCGATCTCGCCCTTCTCCCCGTAGAACCGCTCCATCTCGCTTCGCTGCTCGTCGAGCCGCTTCTCGTTGAGCCTCGACTTGAGGACGCCCAGCGCGCTGGCGCGGTTCTTGATCTGCGAGCGCTCGTTCTGGCAGACGACCACGATGCCGCTCGGGACGTGGGTGATCCGGACGGCCGAGTCGGTGGTGTTGACCCCCTGCCCGCCCTTCCCGGACGAGCGGTACACGTCGACGCGGATCTCGCTGTCCGGGATCTCGATGTCGACGTCCTCGGCGACCTCGGCGATCACGTCCACCGCGCAGAACGACGTGTGCCGCCGCTTGTTCGAGTCGAAGGGGCTGATCCGCACCAGCCGGTGCACGCCGCGCTCGGCCTTGGCGTAGCCGTAGGCGTTCTCGCCCTTCAGCATGAGCGTCGCCTTGGTGATCCCGGCCTGGTCGCCGGCCTGGACGTCCTGGATCTCGACAGTGAAGCCGCGCCGCTCGGCCCACCGGTTGTACATCCGGAAGAGCATGTCGGCCCAGTCGCAGGACTCAGTGCCGCCCGCGCCCGCCTGGAGAGAAAGGATTGCGTTGTTGCCGTCGAACTGGCCCGTCAGGAAGGACGCGATCTCGAGCCTGTCGAGCTCGCCCGCCATGGCCCAGACGGCCTGGCCCAGCTCCTTCTCGTGGGCCTCCCGCTCCGCCGAAGGAGAAGCCCCGACCAGCTCGGCCATGACGCCCATGTCCTCGACCTTCCCCTGAAACGCAATCACGGGCAGGACGGCCCGCTTGAGCACGTTCAGCTTTGCGATGTGCTTCTGCGCGCGCTCGCGGTTATCCCAGAAACCGGGCGCACCCATCTGGGCCTCCATGGCCTCGATCTCCCGGCGCTTCTGGTCGACGTCAAAGAAACCTCCACAGGTGGCCGGCGCGCTTCTTGATGTTGTCGATGTGGCTGAATGTCTCGGGGGAGATCATGATGGAGGGCCGATTGAATCCCCGACCGGGCCCGACCGCAAGCGGACAAGGGGGCTCGCCGAAGAATTTCCGGCTGAAGTCTCGCGCGCCATGTGCTAGGCAGGGTCTCCCATGAAAGCGAAACGCCTGGTGTTCACGAGAAGGCAGACGGTGGCCCTGGAGGAGTTTGATCCCGGCGAGCCCGGCGACGACGAGGTTCTGGTCTCCACCCGGTACTCGCTCATGAGCACGGGCACCGAGAACATCGTGTTCAACCGGCTCTTCGCGCCGGACACGCACTGGGACCGCTGGGTGAAGTACCCCTTTTATCCCGGCTACACCTCGGTTGGGGTGGTCGCCGAGGCGGGATCAGGGGTCGCGTCGCTGCGGCGCGGCGACCGGGTGGCCTTCCGTATCGGCCACCGCTCCCACCATGTCGCGAAGGCTTCCGAATGCTACCCGATCCCGGACGCGGTCCCCTTCCCGGAGGCCGCCTGGTTCTCGCTCGCGAAGATCGCGTTCCACGGGGCCCGGGCCGCCCGCTACACGCTGGGCGACAGCGTCCTCGTCATCGGCGCCGGCCCCATCGGGCAGATGTCGATCCGCTGGGCGCATGCCGCGGGGCTCCGCTCGATCCTCGTCGTCGATTCAGTCCCCGACCGGATGCCTCTGGCCCGCGCCGGGGGCGCCACGGAAGCCATCGTCTCCCCCGTCGGGAGGGCGCGCGAGGCCGTCCTGGCCGGGAACCACGGAAGGCTGCCCCGCGTCGTGTCCGATGCGACCGGCAACGCGGAGGTCTTCGCGGCGGCACTGGGCCTTGCCGCCGACCGCGGCACGGTGGTGATCCTGGGCGACACGGGCGACCCGGCCGGCCAGCACCTCACGGGCGACGTCATCACGCGCGGCCTCACGATCGTCGGGGCCCACGATGTCCACGACACCCCGGAATGGAACAACGCGACCATAGCGAAGCTGTTCTTCGAGCTGGCGGCGGGCGGCCGCTTTCCCCTCGCCGGGCTGAACACGCATTTCTTCGAGCCGGCGCAGTGCGGCGAGGCCTACGCAACGGCCAACCGCGACCGCGCGAAGACCATGGGCATCGTGTTTGACTGGACCGGGGGCGCGAGCGGCGGCGCGTAGGCCCCGGCGTCCGGGCGACGGGCTCAGGCCGCCGCCTCGCCCCCGGCCCTGCGCTTCTTGCGCTCCCAGTACCACGCGATCCAGATGCAGACCTCATAGAGAAGGTAGAGCGGGATCGCCATCGCGACCTGGGTGACCACCTCCGGGGTCGTCAGCACCGCGCCGAGGATGAGCGAGAGGACCGCAACGTGGCGCCGGTACCTGGTGAGGTGCGAATGGGTGAGGACCCCGATCTTCACCAGGAATAGCACGATGAGTGGGAACTGGAACCCCAGCCCCATGCCGAAGATGAACTTGCAGGTGAAGTTGATGTACTCGTCCGCCCTCCAGTCCTGCGAGGAAAACCCGAGGAGCGCGGAATACTGGACGGAGGCCCGCAGCGCCACCGGCAGGAGCACGAAATACGTGGACATGACGCCCGCGAGAAAGAGAAAGCCCGACCAGCCGAGCCAGCTGAAGATCACGCTGCGCTCCTTCAGGTTGAGCGCCGGCAGGATGAAGCCCCCCATGAAGAATATCCAGAACGGGGACGAGACGGCCAGCGCGGCGTAGATGGCGACGTGGAAGGCCACCATGAAGGCCTCCGTGGGGCTCAGGTTATGCAGCCGGATCTCGGCCGCGTTCGCCGGCTGGGCGGCCGTCTCCACCGTCAGGGTCGCGACCTGCTCCTTCCCTATCTGGGCCACGCCCACGCGCAGGACTACATTCCGGGCGTCCCCGGGGGGCAGCCCGGGGACCTGCTCCCGGGTGACCTCGAAGGGGCCGAGCTTCGCGTCGCCGATCTGGAGCGTCACGGTGCGCACTGGCTTCTCGAACATGTGCATCCTCTGCATCGGGTACGTGAGGACGCGCACGATCCACGGAGAGAGGAACAGGCAGAGGAGGAGTGCGATGCCGATCGCGGTGACGGACCGGATGAGCGCGGTCCTCAGGTCGTTCAGGTGCCCCCAGAACGATTTCTTGGGGCCGATGTCCTCGGCCTCGGCCGGCAGTCCTGGAGTGTCCTTGGCCACGTTTCGGATGGGCTATTCGCGCAGCATGCCGGATTCCCTCTCGGCGAGAAAGCTCCGGTACGTGGCGACGATCCCCTCCCTCAGCCCGATCCGGGCCTTCCAGCCCAGGGCCGACATCCTGGAAACATCCAGGAGCTTGCGCGGGGTCCCGTCGGGCATCGAGGCGTCCCACGACACCCGGCCCTTGTATCCGACCGCCTCCGCCACCATCTCCGTGAGCTCCCGGATCGTGACGTCGGTTCCCGTGCCGATATTGACCCAGTCCGGGGGATCCCCGCGCCCGAGGAGGAACGCGCAGGCGTCGGCCAGGTCGTCGACGTGGAGGAATTCCCTCCTCGGGGACCCCGTGCCCCATGCCGCCACGTGCGGGGCCCCGGACTCCTTCGCCTCGTGGAACCGGCGGATGAGGGCCGGCAGCACGTGGGAGTCCCTCTTGTGGTAGTTGTCGCCCGGCCCGTAGAGGTTCGTCGGCATCACCGAGTGGAAGAGGACCCCGTGCTGTTTGCGGTAGTACTGGCAGAGCTTGAGGCCGGCGATCTTGGCGATGGCGTAGGCCTCGTTCGTGGCCTCAAGCGCGCCGGTGAGCAGGCAATCCTCGGCCATGGGCTGCGCCGCGTGCTTGGGATAGATGCAGGAGCTGCCGAGAAACAGGAGCCGCTTCACCCCGGCCTTCCATGCGCCGTGGATCGTTGCCAGGGCGATGGCGAGGTTGTCGTGCAGGAACTCCGCCGGATAGGTGCTGTTCGCGTGTATCCCCCCGACCCTAGCCGCCGCGACGATCGCGACGTCCGGCCTGCCGGCCGCAAGGAACGCCCCTACCGCGGAGGGGCTCCCGAGGTCCACCTCGCCGCGGTCCCCCAGGAGCAGCTCGAAGCCGGGCTCCCCCGTGAATCGGCGCACGAGCGCCGAGCCGACCATGCCGCGGTGGCCCGCGATGAAGAGCTTTGTCACGGCGGGGGGAGCTTCGCGATCTGCGACTCGCGCTTGGCCAGGTCGAGGTCGTGGTCGACCATGATCTTCACCAGCTCCCTGAAGCGGACCCTCGGCTTCCAGCCAAGCTGCCTGGCCGCCTTGGCCGGGTCCCCGATCAGCAGGTCGACCTCGGCGGGGCGCTCGTAGCGCGGGTCGTGCCGGACGTGCTTCTCCCAGTCGAGGCCGAGCAGGCCGAACGCCTCGGCGCAGAACTCCCTGACGCTGTGGGTCTCGTTTGTCGCCACCACGTAGTCGTCCGGCCTGTCCTGCTGGAGCATGAGCCACATCATCTCGACGTACTCCTTGGCGTAGCCCCAGTCCCTCTGCGCGTCGAGGTTGCCGAGGTAGAGCGACTCCTGCAGGCCCACCTTGATCCGGGTCGCGGCCCGGGTGATCTTGCGCGTGACGAAGGTCTCGCCGCGGCGGGGCGACTCGTGGTTGAAGAGGATCCCGTTGCTCGCGTGGATGTGGTAGCTCTCGCGGTAGTTGACGGTCAGGTAGTACGCGTAGGCCTTCGCGCAGCCGTAGGGGGAGCGCGGCCAGAAGGGGGTCGACTCGGTCTGGGGCACCTGCTGGACCTTGCCGTACATCTCGGAGGACGAGGCCTGGTAGTAGCGCACCTTCTTGACGAGGTCGGCCTCCCGGATCGCCTCGAGGATCCTCTGGGCGCCGAGGCCGTCCACGTCGCCGGTGTACTCCGGGATGTCGAACGAGACGCGGACGTGGGACTGCGCGCCCAGGTTGTAGATCTCGTCCGGCTGGAGCTCGTAGAGCAGCTTCACCATCTGCACCGAGTCCGCGAGATCCCCGTAGTGGAGGAACAGCCTCACGCCGTTCACGTGGGGGTCGCTGTACAGATGGTCGATCCGGCTCGTGTTGAACGTCGAGGCGCGGCGGATGATCCCGTGCACCTCGTAGCCTTTCGCGAGAAGGAGCTCGGCGAGGTACGAGCCGTCCTGGCCCGTTATGCCGGTGATGAGGGCTTTCTTCATGAAGAGGTAGGATTAGAGGGCGCGCGAACCCGCGGGCAAGCCCGCAGAGGGCTGCCGGGGACGGGGCGCTCAGCCCATGAGCCGGGCCGCCTCGAGGACGAGCCTCGCCGCCAGCGCCTGCACGGGCTTGCGCGCGCGCGGGTCCTTCAGGCGCCCCTCCTCGTCGAACGCCCCGTCGGCGTGGGGCAGGATGCACTGGCCCGGCACGACGTGGCAGCCCAGCTTGAGGAACAGCTGCTGCGCCATCTGGAGCGAGCGGACCCCGCCGTGCATGCCGGGCGACGCCGAGATCACCGCGGCTACCTTGCCATCGAAGGGATTGGCCTCCGCCCGGCTGCACCAGTCGACGGTGTTCTTCAGCAGGGGCGTGACCATCGAGTTGTACTCGGGCGACGCGACAAGGAGGCCGTGGTGCCCGGCGACGATACCGATCAGCCTCACGGCGTCCGCGGGCAGTCCCTGTGCGTCCTCAAGGTCGCCGTTGTAGAGCGGCAGGGAGAAGCCGTTGAGATCGAGCAGGGTCACCTCGCCGCCAGCCTCCCTCGTCGCCTCGGCCGCGAGCGCAAGGAATCTGCGGTTGAGCGATTCGCGCCGTGCGCTGGCCGCAAAGGCGAGGATTCGGGGCGGGTTGGCCACGCCCCCACCCTTGCTCAACCGGGCGGCCTGAGCAAGCGCCCAAGCTCGGCGCGCTTCGCCAGCTGCTCGGCGAGCTGCCTTCGCGCGCCCTCGAGGACGGACGCCGGGGCCTTGGCGACGAAGTCCTGGTTCGAGAGCCGCGCCTCGGTCGCCGCGATGTGCCTCGTGAGCGCCTCCAGCTCCTTCCTGAGCCGCGGCCCCTCGGCGCCGGCGTCGGCGGACGCGGCGAGATCCAAGCCCAGGGTGCCGAGCGGGGTCAGGGCCGCGGCCATCCCGTCAAAGCTGTCCTTCCGCGTGATCTCGGCGGCCCCCGCCATGCGCAGGAGCTTCGGAAGGTTCGCCTCGATCGTGGCCCACGCCGCGTCGTCCGCCTTCACCAGGAAGCGCGCGTCGCGGCGGCTTGCGACGCCGCGCTCGGCCTTGAGCGCGCGGGCCTGGGAGATGAACGCCTTCATCCGCTCCACGGAGGCGGCCTGCTCCGGGTCGGGGCTCGCCCCGAGCGCCCCGAAGGCGGCCGCGAGCGCGGAGGCGTCCTCGATCCCCGAGTCCGCGATGAATCCGCGGTCCGTGCCGGCATAGCCGAGCTGGGACCAGAGCTCCTCCGTGATGAAAGGTATGAAGGGATGGAGGAGGAGGAGCGCCTGCCGCAGGACCAGGTCCTGGAGGGCGAGGCAGGTCGCCCTGGTGCCCTCCGCCTGGAGCTTGGCCTTGGAGACCTCCACGTACCAGTCGCAGAAATCGCCCCAGAAGAACGCGTAGAGCGCCTGTGCCGCCGCGCTGAACTCGTACTCGCGGAAGCAGCGGCCGACCTCGCGCGACGCGGCCAGCAGGCGCTCGAGGATGGCATGGTCGTCGGCATCGAACTTCGCCGGGGCGATCCGGGCGAGGATCGCCCTGAGCGACGAGTTGTCGCCGGACGGCCCGCTCATCTGCCGGAACCGGCACGCGTTCCACAGCTTGTTGCAGAAGTTCTTGCCCCCCTCTATCCGCTCCTCCTGGAACCGGATGTCCTGGCCCTGCGGCGCGATCGAGACGATCCCGAACCTGAGCCCGTCCGCGCCGTAGGACTCGATCAGGTCCAGGGGGTCGGGCGAGTTCCCAAGGGACTTGGACATCTTGCGGCCCCGCGCATCGCGTATGATCCCCGTGAAGTAGACGTCCCTGAAGGGGATCCGCCGGCTGGCCGGCTCGCCGGGCCGGACGAACTCGAGTGCGGCCATGATCATCCGCGCCACCCAGAAGAAGATGATGTCCGGGCCGGTGACGAGGGTGCTCGTGGGGTAGAAATAGTCGAATCCCGCCTTCGCCATGGCGCCGGAGTCGGGCCAGCCCATCGTCGCAAAGGGCCAGATCCACGAGGAGGCCCAGGTGTCGAGGACATCGTCCTCCTGCACCCAGTTGCCGGGGTCGGGCGGGCCGTCCACCGAGACATGGACCTTCGCCGGGTTCGCCAGGTCGGCCTTGGTGAGGCGGTCCCGGTCGAGGCCCCTCCGGTACCAGACCGGGATCCGGTGGCCCCACCACAGCTGCCGGCTGATGCACCAGTCCTGGATGTTCTCCAGCCAGTGCAGATACACCTTGCCCCACCGCGCCGGATGGAAGCGGATGAGCCCGTCCCGGACCGCCGACTTGGCCTCCTCGACCCGCGGATAGCGCAGCCACCACTGCCACGTGAGCCGGGGCTCGATCGGCACATCGGTCCGCTCGGAATAGCCGATGTTGTGCTCGTAGGCCTCCTCCCCAGCGAGCGCCCCAGAGGCCCGGAGCAGCTCCACGGCCTTCTTGCGAGCCGCAAAACGCTCCATCCCAGAGAGTTCCGGTCCGGCCAGCTCGTTTAGGGTCGCGTCGTCGTTCAGGATGTCGACGACCGGGAGCCTGTGGCGCACGCCGATCTCGTAGTCCGCCTTGTCGTGGGCGGGCGTGATCTTGAGGGCACCGGTGCCGAATTCCCGGTCCACGGCGGAATCGGCGATTACGGGGATCTCGGCCCTGTTGAGCGGGCGCCATACCCTGCGCCCGACTAGGCCCGAGTACCGCGGATCGTCGGGGTGCGCGGCGATCGCGACGTCGCCGGGAATTGTCTCCGGCCGGGTCGTCACCACCTGGATGTATTCCCCGGGGGCATCAGTGAACTCATAGCGCACCTTGTAGAGCGTGCCGTTCTCCGGCTTCATGATGACCTCCTCGTCGGAGAGGGCGGTCATCGAGGCGGGGCACCAGTTGACCATCCGTTTTCCCCGGTAGATTTGGCCGCGCCGGAAAAGCTCGACGAACACCGTCAGCACCGCCCGGGAGTAGGCCGGGTCCATCGTGAAATGGGTCCTGTCCCAGTCGCACGAGGCGCCCAGCCTCCGGAGCTGCTCGAGGATGATCCCGCCCTTTTCGCTGCGCCATTCCCAGACCCGCTCGATGAACTTCTCCCGCCCGAAATGGTGGCGGGTCTTCTTCAGCCCCCGCAGCTCGCGCTCGACGACGGTCTGGGTCGCGATCCCGGCGTGGTCCGTCCCCGGGATCCAGAGCGCCGACCTTCCCTCCAGGCGGGCGCGGCGGATCAGGATGTCCTGGATCGTGTTGTTGAGCACGTGCCCCATCGTCAGCACCCCCGTCACGTTGGGCGGCGGGATCACGATGGTGTACGGTTCCCGGCCGGCGGCCGGCCGGCCCGTGAACGCCCCCGCATCCAGCCAGGCCGAATACCACTTTCGTTCGACCTCGCGCGGCTCGTAGCTCTTGGTGATCTCGGGCATGGGAGGAGAGCCAGCAAACCGGCAGGCCCCGCGGCAGGCAAGTCCGCGGTGCGCCGTCCGGGATTGAAACCTTCCGCGAGCGGGATTCGACTGGGGAGCCTCCCATGCCCGATTCCCTTGATGACCTGGCCCGCTCGCTGCTCGCGTTCCCCGCCGACGCGGGCCGGGCCGACCGGATCGCGGCCTGCAAGGGGTTCCTCAAGGAGGCCATGGCCGGCCTTCGCACCCGCCACGACCACGGCGCCTCCGGCCTCGAGGTCGAGCACGGAAGGTCCGCCATCATCGACGCCATCATCCTGCGGCTCTTCGACCAGGCGATCGAGGCGTACGCCCGGGCCCGGGGCCCCGCGCCGGCGGCGGTCTCGATGATAGCCCTGGGGGGGTACGGGCGCCGCGAGCTCGCGCCGTGGAGCGACGTCGACGTCATGTTCCTCTACCCGGCGAAGTCCAAGCCGGCCGTGGTCGAGCCGTTCCAGGCGCACCTCACCCAGGAGGTGCTCTACCCCCTCTGGGACTGCGCCCTCAAGGTCGGCCACTCCACGCGCACGGTGGACGACGTGTTCACCCAGGCGAAGAGGGAGATCCAGACGATGACCTCGCTCCTCGAGGCGCGCTACCTCGCCGGATCCGCCGCCCTCTGCGACTCGTTCCTGCTGGCCTACCGGACGTTCTACACGACGGATGACCCCAAGGGCTACATACTCGCCCGGCTCGAGGACCAGGCCTCGCGCCGGGCCAAGTTCGGGAACACCGTCTTCAACCAGGAACCCGACGTCAAGAACGGCGTCGGCGGGCTGCGCGACTACCAGAACGCCCTCTGGATGGCGCGGGTAAAGCTCGGCATCACCCGGATGGACCAGCTGGCAGAGGAGGGCCACCTGAGCGGCGCGGAGGCGAGCGAGTTCGACCGCGCCTACGATTTCCTGCTGCGCGTGCGCAACGAGCTGCATTTCGAGAGCCCGCGGCCGACCGATGTCCTCAACCTCGATTCGCAGGGGCGGGTCGCCTGGAACCTGGGCTACACCCAACCCGTCCTGCTCGCGCGCGTGGAGCGGTTCATGCAGGACTACTACCGCTCCGCGCAGACGATCCACCGGATCTCGACGACGATCGAGAGCCGGCTCGCCGTGACGATCGGCAGGAAGTCGAGCGGGGCCAGGGTCTCGATCCGGGAGACCCTGAAGATCGCGCGCCTGCGCAGGGCCAGGCGCGTGGACGGGTTCATCGTTCGCGGCCGCGAGCTCGCGGCGGAGGCCCCGAACGTGTTCGAGTCCGACCCGGTGCGGATGATCCGGGTGTTCCGGCACTGCCAGCTGCTCGACTGCACGGTCGACTTCCATCTCGCCCTGCTGATCCGCAAGTCGCTGCCCCTGATGGCCAACATCTCCGTGTCCCCCGACGCCGGCATCGCCTTCCGGGCCATCCTGTCAGAGTCGGGCGCGGTCTACTCCGCCCTGCAGCGGATGCACGAGCTGGGCGTCCTGGGGAGGTTCATCCCCGAATTCGACGCCCTCACGTGCCTCGTCCAGCACGAGTTCTACCATAGATATACCGCTGATATACATACACTTAATGCAATCCACGAGCTCGACCTGATCTTCACCGACGCGGAGCCGATCAAGATCAAGTACCGCAGCGTCCTGCACGAGGTCGGGGACCCGGCGCTGGTCTACCTAACCCTTCTCCTGCACGACATCGGGAAGGCCGAGGGCATCCCGAACCACTCCGAGGCGGGCGTCCGGCTGGCGGAGCCCATCATGGAGCGGCTCGCCGTTTCGCCTCGCGGACGCGAGCTCGTCACATTTGTTATAAAGAATCATCTCGCGATGGCACGATTCTGGCAGAAGCGGGATGTCGATGATCCCAAGACATCAGCGAGTTTCGCGGAACTGGTCGGCGACGCCGAGCGCCTCAGGTGCCTGTACGTGCACACCTTCTGCGACTCCCGGGGGACATCCTCGGACCTGTGGAACAGCTACAAGGACACCCTCCACACCACCCTCTACCGCAACACTCTCGAGCGCCTGAGGCTCGGGTCCGCCATCGATGCAAGCCATGAGGAGAAGCGCAAGATGACCGAACAGGAACTAATCGCCAAGAGGATCCCGGGCATAAGCGACGACGAGATCGCGGCCCATTTCAGCCTTCTTCCGGACCGCTACTTCATCCTCACGGACGGGAGCGAGATCACGCTCCACATCCAGATGGTGAACAAGCTGCTGAAGTCGATCACGGCAACCGACTCGGTCGGCTCGCTCCGACCGGTGGTCGACTGGAAGGACGACCTCAACCGCTCGGTCACGGTGGTCAACGTGGTCACGTGGGACCGGGCGGGCCTTTTCTACAAGCTCGCGGGCGCCTTCAGCGCCGCGGGCCTCAACATCCTCGGGGCCAAGGTCATCTCGAGGACCGACCACATCGCGATCGACACCTTCTACCTCGTCGAGCCCGGCCGGGGCGTAGTCCAGAACGCCGCCGCCCAGGAGTCGTTCGCAAAGTTCATCGAGTCCGCGCTCATGTCGAGCGCGGACCTCTATCCCGAGATCCTCGCCCAGGCCAAGAGGATCGCGGCGAGCCGGTACATCTACTCGAACGGCGGCGAGGCCCTCCACAGCTCGTTCCCCCCCACCGTCGAGGTCTACCACGAGATCTCGATGCAGCGCACGATCGTCGAGGTCCAGGCGCGGGATCAGATCGGGCTCCTGTACCGGCTGGCCAAGGCGATCTTCGATTTCGGGTTCGACATCACCTTCGCACGGATCGGGACGGAGCGCGGGGTGGCGATCGACACCTTCTACATAGAGAGCGCGAACCATGAGCCGGTGGAGGACCCCGCCAGGCTGCTCGGGCTGCGCAACGCGCTGAACGAGGTCATCTCCCCGGCGCCGGCCCCGGCGCCCGAGGGCGCCTGACGGCGCGGGATCCCGGGGGGCGCCCTTCCCGGCCGCCGCCGGCCCCATAATCCCTTGCGCGGGCCCATTGCTCCTGCACGACTGGAGTCATGACCGACGAAGCGGACCTGACGGCTCTCCACGCCATCTCCTGCCTTGCGTCGGGCACGGACGACCCCGGCGCCGCCACACGGGAGATCCTCGAGCTCATCTCCCGCGTGTTCGGGTCCGACAGCAGCCTGATCGCGTTCCAGAACCCGGAGACGCAGAAGCTCGAGATCGAGGCGGGCCTCGGGCTCCCGGCCGACGCCGAGCGCTCGCTCCCCCCGGGCCAGGGGATCCCCGGCTGGGTCGCATGGCACGCCCGGCCCCTCCTGGTGCCCGATTCGCTGGCCGATCCGAGGAGCAGGCCCATCCGCGGCGAGACGCGCTGCGAGATGGCCGCCCCGCTGCTGCTCTCGGACGGGCGCGGGCTCGGCGTGGTCGCGCTCGGCCGCGATCTGCGCGGATCCTACGGCGCCGGCGACCTCGCCCGCCTTGTCCGCCTTTCGGATGAGGCGGCCCGGGTCCTCGGCCGCCTCTGGGACCTGCGCCACCTCCGCGGAAAGGCCAGGCAGCTGGAGGCGCTGATCGCCACCGGCCAGGCGCTCGTGGGCAAGCTCGAGCAGCGCGGGCTCTTCGACACGCTGACGCGCGACGCGTCGGCGATGATGCAGGCCCGGGCGTGCGCGTTCTTCCTGCACGACCCGCGCTCGGCGTGCCTGCGGCTCGCATCGTACACGGGCGAGGCGGAGACGCTGTCCCCCGAGGGCGACCTCCCGCTGCGGTCCTGCCTCTTCGCCTCGGTCGTGCACGCGAGGAGGCCCGTCTCGTTCGCCGACATCCGGTCGCCGGAGTTCCTCGACCTGCTGGACCTGCCGCGGGATCCCGCGATCCGGTCCGTCCTCGCCGCCCCGATGCTCTTCGAGGGCGAGGTGCTGGGGGTGCTGGCCGTCTTCACGGACAGGCCGCGGCTCTTTGACGACGACGAGAAGCGCGTGTGCAGCGCCCTTGCGGGCATGGGCGCCGTCGCCCTGCAGAACTCCCGCCTCTACGCCCGGGTGTTCGCGAGCGAGGAATCGCTGCGCAAGAACGAGCGCCTGACGACGCTCGGCCTCCTCGCCGCGGAGATCGCCCACGAGATCAGGAACCCCCTGACCGTCCTCAAGCTCCTCCACGGCGGCCTCGGCCTCGACTTCGCCGAGGGCGACCCGCGCCGGACCGACATGCGCGTCATCGGCGAGAAGCTCGACCAGCTCGAGGCCATCGTGACCCGCGTGCTCAACTTCGCCAGGGCTCCGACGAGCCTGCACTCGCGCTACCAGGCCGCGGAGATCGTCGGGGACACGCTCGTCCTCATCCGGCTCAAGCTCGCGCAGAGCAAGATCCGGGTGTCCTTCGAGCCGCCCGCCCGCTCGATCGTCGTCGAGGGCCACAAGGGCCAGCTGCAGCAGGTGCTCCTCAACCTGCTCATCAACTCCATGCAGGCCATGCCGGAGGGGGGCGACATCACCCTGAGGCTAGGGTCTGAGGTCCGCGGATCGGCCCAGTACGCCGTCATCGACGTCGCGGACACGGGCTCGGGCATCCCCGACGCCGTCCGCGAGCGGATCTTCGACTCGTTCCTGACCGGGCGGCCCGACGGGACCGGGCTCGGGCTCGCGATCGCGAAGCGGATCCTCCAGGGCCACAACGGCGACATTTCGCTCGTCAGCTCGAGCCCGGCGGGGACGACGCTGCAGATCACGCTCCCGCTGGCGCGCGCCTAGCGGGCGGTCACTCCTCCAGCTCGACGTTCCAGTACGCGATGTCGAGGAAGTCCTTCCAGATCTCGCGGTGCCGGGTGCCCAGCACCATGGAAATGACCGGCCTCCACTTCGGGCGCGCGGGCTTGCGGATGAGCCGCATCCCTGCCTCGTGGGGAAGGCGGTTGGACTTGCGCGTGTTGCACCTGACGCAGGAGCAGACGATGTTCTCCCACGTGGTCCTCCCGCCGTAGTCGCGCGGGATCACGTGGTCCAGGTTGAGCTCCTCGCGCGCAAAGGCGCGCCCGCAGTACTGGCAGGAGTTCTTGTCGCGCTCGAATACGTTGTTGCGCGTGAGCTTGAGCTCCTTGCAGGGAAGCTTGTCGAAGAAGGTCAGCAGGATCACCCGCGGCAGGCGGATCGTGCGGGTCGGCGTGTGCACCGCCTCCATCTCGGCGATCGGCGGGTTGCTGGCCGAGAAGTCGATCCAGTCCATCATCGAGAACATCCTGAAGTCGTCGTCCAGGTGGAGGACGACGTGGGCGTGCCCGCGCGCGAGAAGCCCGAACGCCCGCCGGGCGCCAACGATGTTGACCGCCTGCCACAGCCGGTTGAGGACGAGTACGGGTTGGTCGAGGGCTGCCTCCATAACTGGCATCGAGATAGCGACTTCCCGCCTCGGCTGTCAAGCGGCGGGCCCGGAGCCGGGAAATTCCCAAAATCTCGCTATCCAAGCGCGCAAAAAGCCGATACGGCTACGGGAAACATGTCCCTGAAATCGATCATCTTCGGCCGCGAGAGATCCCTTACGGAGAGGAACCTGTTTCACCACATCTCGCTGATCGCCCTTTTCGCATGGGTCGGGCTCGGCGCGGACGGGCTCTCGTCGTCTTGCTACGGCCCGGAGGAGACGTTCAAGGCGCTCGGCGAGTACCCCCACCTCAGCCTCTTCGTGGCCCTCGCCTCGGTCATCACGATCATCGCGATCTGCGCGAGCTATTCGCAGATCATATCGCTGTTCCCGACGGGCGGGGGGGGCTACCTCGTGGCGAGCAAGCTCCTGTCGCCCGCGATGGGGGTCTTCTCGGGCTGCGCCCTCCTGATCGACTACGTCCTCACCATCACGCTGTCGGTGGCGAGCGGCTCTGACGCGCTGTTCAGCCTCTTCCCGGCCTCGGCGCAGGCGTTCAAGCTGGCGTTCGCGATCGCGGGGCTGATCGGGCTCACCCTGGTCAACATGCGCGGCGTGAAGGAGTCGGTCCTCATCTGGGTCCCGATCTTCGGGGTCTTCGTCCTCACCCACACGTTCGCGATCGTGTACGCCGTGGCCACCCACGCCTCCGGCCTGCAGGGGGTAGCGACGGCCACGGCGCACGAGGTCCACGCCGTGAGCTCCACCGTCGGCGTGTGGGGCCTCATGGCTCTCCTGCTCAAGGCCTACAGCATGGGCGCCGGCACGTACACGGGCATCGAGGCCGTGAGCAACGGGCTGCCCGTCCTGCGCGAGCCCCGGGTCCGCACGGGCCGCCGGACCATGGTGTACATGGGGGTCTCCCTGGCCGTCACGGTCGCGGGCCTGCTCGTCGCCTACCAGCTCTACGGTGTCCACGTCCACGTGGGGATGACGCTCAACGCCGTCCTCTTCGACAGGATGACGTCGGGATGGGGCCACACCACGGCGGGCGCCTTTGTCATCGTGACCCTCGTGTCGGAGGCGGCGCTCCTGATCATCGCCGCGCAGACCGGGTTCCTCGACGGGCCCCGCGTCCTGGCCAACATGGCCCTCGACCGCTGGTTTCCCACGCGCTTCGCCAACCTGAGCGAGCGGCTCGTGACGCAGAACGGAATCCTCCTGATGGGTTCCGCCGGCTTCCTGATGATGGTGTCGACGCGGGGGTCCGTGGACCTCCTTGTCATCTTCTACTCGATCAACGTGTTCATCACCTTCTCGCTCTCCCAGCTCGGGATGGTCCGCCACTGGTGGCAGATGCGCGCGACGGACAGGACCTGGAGGCAGAAGCTCGCCGTCAACGGGTTCGGCTTCGTGCTGACGGCGTCCATCCTGGTCTCGCTCACCGCCGTGAAATTCTTCGAGGGCGGCTGGGCCACGCTCTTCATCACGGGCGTCCTCGTCGCCGCGGCCTTCGCGATCAAGCGCCACTACGCGGGGGTCGCGGTGCAGTTGAAGCGCCTGGACTCAATCGTCGAGGCGGCGGAGATCGAGTCGACCTCGGCGCCGCCGGAGCCCAAGGCTGCCGACCGGAAGGCCCGCACGGCCGTGATCCTGGTAAACGGGTTCAACGGGCTCGGCCTCCACACGCTCCTCAACGTGCCCCGCATGTTCGGCGACACCTTCCGCAACTTCGTGTTCGTCCAGGTGGGCTCCGTCGACGCCGGCAATTTCAAGGGCGCGGCGGACATCGACGCCCTGCGCGCCCACACGGAGTCCGAGGCGGCGCGCTACGTCCACTTCGCCGCGTCGCGCGGCTACGGCTCGAGGTCCTACACGGCGATCGGCTACGACGTCGTCGGGGAGGTGATGAAGCTCGCGCGCGATGCCGCCTCGGACTTCCCCAACCATGTCTTCTTCGCGGGCCAGCTGCTCTTCACAAACGAGACCAACGTGACCCGCTGGCTGCACAATCACACCGTGTTCACGCTCCAGCGGCGCTTCTTCCTCTCAAACCTTCCCTTTGTGATCCTGCCGATCCGCGTCGACGCATGAGCAGCCGGAGCCGGATCCCTCGCGGGCGGCCGCCCGCTAATCCAGAAGCACCTGCCATTGGTTCTCCCTCGCCGCACGCGCCGCCTTGAGGGCCCCAAGCGCCACGTAGCGCTGGAAGTCCTGACCGGCCAGCCGGACCTTCGGGGACTCGTAGCCGTCGTCGGCGAGCTTCTTCTGCAGCACCGTGTCGATGCCGCGGATCTGCGAGCCGCCGCCGGTGACGATGATGTTCTGCAGAAGCGTCACCACCGAATCCGACGAGGCCGACTCGATCAGCGTGGTGAGGGCCGGGTAGATCCTTTCAATCAGCGCGTTGCAGGCGCTTCCGATCGCATCTGCGAGCTCGAGAGTGCGGCCCTTGCCGCCGATGACGACCTTGACGTCGAGCGGCTTCCGGCTCGGGCCGACATAGGCGTGGGCCTCCTTGATCTCGCGCACGCTGAGCCGCGAAAGGCCGTTGTTCGGATAGGTCCGGTTGAGCTCCTCGTGGATGATCTCGTCGATCGCGTCGCCGGCAAAGGGGATGCTGATCTGGTCCTCGCGGGTCGGGAAATAGCCCTGCACGAGGCAGACGTCGCTTGTGCCCGCCCCGATGTCGATGAAGAGGGAATTGACCACAGGGTCGACGTATCCCGGCTGCTTGACCCGGGAGTCGTCGCGAAAGCCGAGCGCCGCAAGGAAAGGCTCGGGAATGAGGAGAATGCGGGAAAAGATGCCTTGCGCCGAGCGCCGGATCCCCTCGCGCGCCTGCTCCCCGGCGTTCGCGGGCACGCCCACCACGGCGCGGATCTCCGCCTTTCCGGAGGGATCGGCCAGCAGGCGGACGTGCTGCATGAAATCGCGAGCAGCCTCTGGACGTGCGATCACACCCTCCGCGAGCGGCGCCATGAGCTCGACGTGCAGCCGCTGACGCAACGCATCCTCGCCGTATAGGATCCGGACGTTTCCCGTTATGATCCCGTCGACGATGCCGTCCTTGACGTAGCCGACGACAGACGGAACCACCTTGCTAACCGCGATATCGGTCGATTCGGGCGGCCCGGCGAGGATGCAGGACTTGTTGGTGCCAAGATCGAGGCCGATAAGGAGCCTGGTTGGCTTGCCGGATGGCGTTCTGGGCGCGCTGCCTTGGGTGACGGCGGGCGATGGGCTGGACGCGGACGTGGGCGCGGGGGGTCTTTCGATTGTGAGCAGTGACATATTGGTGGGATTGATCCGGTTGGGAATGATGGGCCCGATCAGGGCGAGCCGGCGCGATCCTGCGCCAGCATCTCGTCAATGTAGTCGGCGATTCCGCGCGCCTCGCCGCCGGGTCCCGGCTCCTTCCTTTCGGGAGCGGGACTCATCCCCGTCCGCCCGCGCTCCGGCGCGAAGACGCGCAGGCGCTCGGAGAGCATGGGCGCCAGGACCTCGGCGAACGCCACAGCCGCGTCCATGCGCTCCCTTTCCTCGGTCATCAGCGCCTTGAATCGCGCGTCGGCCTCGAGTCCGCCCCCCGGGACGGCGCGAACCTGCACCGCAGCGAGTTCGGTGTCCTCGATTCGCTGCGCCTCCGCGATCAGCCCCTTCGACCGCAGGAGCCACACGCGCCGACAGATCCTGCGCGCCTCGGTCCAAGGCGCTTCAAGTGGGAGGAGGGTGTATGCCAGCGGGATCAACGGCACCGCACTGGACAGCGAACGGCCGGAGCGGTTCGGAAGTTTCTTAGCGCCCCGCCTTCCAGCTCACGTACATCTCCTCGACCTTCGCCCTCGCCCAGGGGGTCTTCCGCAGGAACACGAGGCTGGACCTGACGCTCGGGTCAAAGAGGAAGCACCGGATGGGGACGCGTCTGCCCATCTCCTCCCAGCCGCGATGCGCCGCCAGCTCGTTCAGCTGCTGCTCGAGCGTGACGCCGTGCAATAGGTCGGCGGATCCGGAGCCGGTCGGCCCGCGCCCCGCCCCGGAAAGGGCGGCGCGCTCATCCGCCTGTTCCCGCGGCGTCACGACGCGACCCGTCCGCCGCGCCCGGACATCGCGAGGGCGACCGCCCCCTGGATGCCCGCCCTGTCGCCAAGCGCCGACAACTCCACCCTTACACCCCCTGTGGGAAACATGCCGACCCGCTCCTTCACGCCCCTTCTCACGGTTTCGAGCATCAGGTCACCGAGCCCCGCGACGCCCCCGCCGAGCACCACCAGCTCCGGGTGAAATGCCGTCACGACGTTGGCGACCCCGATCGCGAGGTACGAGGCCGCCCGGTCAATCGCATCGCGCACGGCGGCGTCTCCGGCTCGCGCCGCTTCGCCCATCGTGGCCGGGCTCACCAGGTCCGCGCTGCCGCGGACGATCTCGTGGAGCATGGGCGCGAGGCCGCCGCGCAGCAGGCGAACCCCCTCTCCGGCGATCGCCGGCCCGCTCGCCAGCGCCTCCAGGCAGCCGCGGTTGCCGCAGCCGCAGAGCGGGCCGTAAGGCAGAATCGTCTGGTGGCCGATCTCCCCGGCGGCGCCGAGGGGCCCCAATCGCAGCTTCCCGTCGATCACGAGCCCGCCCCCTATGCCCGTGCCGAGCATGAAAAGGACCATGTCCCGGACCCCGCGGCCCAGCCCGAAGTGCAGTTCCCCCAGGGTCGCCACGCGGCAGTCGTTCATCAGCAGCACCGGGCAGCCAAGCCGCCCGCGCAGGGTCGCCGCCGCGGGCACGCCGCGCCACTGCGTCGGGAGGTTGGGAAAGAAGAGTGTGGTCCCCGTCTCGAGATCGACCAGTCCCGGCACCCCCACGCCGAGGGCCTCGAGCGGGGCCCCGGAGGACAGGTCCGCCACGAGCTGCGCCATGCGCGCCAGCACGGCGTCGGGCCCCTCGTGCGACTGCGTGGGTATCGTCTCCTTGCGCACGATCCGCCCCCCCGCGTCCGCCAGCGCGCAGGCTATCTTGGTGCCACCCAGGTCCACGCCGGCGAACATTCCACTCATGGGAACCCCCGGGGGCCGGGCGGCGCCTGGCTCGGGTCTTGATGGGCCGGTTTGCTCACGTTCTGCAGCGGGGAAAAGGGTGGAATGCCGGTCCCCGTCCTGGGAATCCCACCAGGCCGGGACCCGCCGAGAATAGGCGGCCCCTGCCGGGCTGCAACCGAAAGGAGCGGGCGCGGCGGCAGGCCATCCGGCGCCGGCTCACTGCCGAAGGGTCCCGAGGAAGGCCGGCCCCTGCCCCCCGCCGCCAAGCAGCTTCATGCGCTCGACGACCCTGGGCACGTAGCGCACGGCGACGAAGCTCTGGACGCCGTTGTCCATCACGGTCGCCTTCCACTGCGGGTCCTTCGGGTCGAACTGCGCCGCCCGCTCCGCGTAGAAGTCCCGGGCTGCGCTCGAGCGCAGGAGGAGCGACTCGCTCGACCAGTTGACCTTGACGACGCCTGCGCGCGCGGCGGCGGCCACGCTGGCAGCGTCCAGTCCCGACGACCCGTGAAGCGCCAGGCCCACGGCGCGGCCCGTGAGCTCGCGCACCAGGCTTGCATTCGCCACGACCAGGTCGACCCGGAAGCCGGGATAGCCGTCGCCGAGGCCGTGCTGGGTGCCCAGGCCCGGCGCCCAGAGCCAGACGACGCCGGGGTGCCTGGCCTCGACCGGCGCGATGAGCCTGCGCGTGCGCTCCGGCGGGGTATGCCCCTCGTCGACGTTCGCCTCCATCTCGATGGTCGCGGGCGCGCCCGCCGCCGCCGCTATCTCGGCCAGGCGGCAGACAAAGGCCACGTTCTCGTCATCCGTGAGGCTCGATGCATCGAGCGAGATGGTCGACGCGCGCACCAGCCCCTTCCCTACGCTCAGGCGCACCTCCACGCCCTTGAGCGCGGCGGTCAGGATGCCCACCGTCTTCGGGCCCTTGATGTGGTCGGTGTGGAAGATGACGGGCACGTCCCGGTAGCGCGCGTCGTCCGCCAGGACCGCGAGCTCGGCCAGGTAGCGCGCCAGGCCGAGGACGGCATCGCCGGCGCCGTAGGCGCGCCCCTCGAGCTGCCACAGGCTGGCCTCTATGATGACGGGCGCGCGCGCCTCCCGCGCGGCCTCGAGCACGTCGGTGACCGCGGCGTGGCTGTCGGCGTTGACGGCGAGGATGGCGTAGCGGCGGCCCAGCGCGTGGGCGAACTGCGCGCGGGACTGGAGCGGGTCGAGGAGCATGCGGGCGCCGGGCCTACAGCTGCACCTTGATGTGCTTGGTCTTGAGGTACTCGAATACCGCGCGGCGCGACAGCTCCATGCCGAGGCCGCTGTCCTTCCAGCCGGCGTAGGGGCCGTAGTTCGTGTTCACCGCGCCGTGGTTGACGCACACCGTGCCCGCCTCCAGGGCCTCGCTGACGCGGTGGGCCGTGGCGAGGTCGCGGGTGAAGACGAAGGCCGCTAGGCCGTAGGCCGAGTCGTTGGCGAGCGCGACCGCCTCGTCGACCGTGTCGAATGCAGCGAAGGGAAGCACCGGCCCGAACGTTTCCTCCCTCATCACGTCCATGTCGGGCGTCGCGCCGGTCAGGATCGTGGGCAGGTAGTAGTTTCCGCGCGCGAACGCCGCGCCGTCGGGCCGGCGGCCGCCGCAGGCCAGGGAGGCTCCCTTCTGCAGGGCGTCGGCCACGTGCCGCTCCGCTGTCGCGACGCCCTCGGAGGTGGCCATCGGCCCGAGGTCAAGGGCCACGTCGGACACGCCGTCGCCGATCGTGAGCCTCTCGGCCAGGGCCGTCGTCTTCGCGACAAGCACGCCGTGGATGTCGCGGTGCGCATAGACCCGGTTCACCGCGCTGCACGACTGGCCGCAATTGCGGAATTTCTTGTACGTGAGGACATTTGCGGCGTTGTCCAGGTCGGCGTCGGCGCAGACGATGGCCGGGCATTGCCCGCCGAGTTCCAGGGAGATCTTCTTCAGAAGGGGCCCGCCGGCGGCCATGATCCGCTTGCCCGTGGCGCTGGACCCGGTCATGGCGACCTTGGCGACTCCCGGATGCCTCACGAGCGCGTCGCCAAGGACGGCGCCCGAGCCCGTGAGCACGTTGATCACCCCGCCGGGGATGCCGCCCTCCACCAGGGCCCGGCAGAACGCGAGGGGCGAGAGCGGCGTGACGGACGTCGGCTTCACGATCACCGTGCATCCCGTCGCCAGGGCCGGGCCGAGCTTCCAGCTGAGCAGGGAGACCGGGTAGTTCCATGGCGTGATCAGGGCGCACACGCCAACGGGCTGGTAGACGACCCATGAGCGGTAGCTGCGGTTCTCGGTGGGATTGACGCTGCCCTCGATGCGCACGGCCTCGGAGGCGAAGTAGTCGATGGTGTCGCAGGCCCCGTGCACCTCGCTGCGCGCCTGCGCGAGCGGCTTGCCCTGCTCGCGCGCCATCAGGAGCCCGATCTCGTCCGCCTGGGCTCGCACGTGGGCCAGCGCCCCCTTGATGGTCCGCTCGCGCTCATAGGCCGTCAGCGACGACCATTTGCGGAATGCCGCGCGGGCGGCGCCGACTGCGCGGTTGACGTCCTCGGCGGTCGCCACCGCGATCGAGCCCACGAGCTCCCCGTTGGCGGGCGAGCGGACCTCCAGCCTTCGCCCGTCGGAGGCCGGCGCTGCGTTTCCGTTGATGAACAGTTCGAAGCGGACGGGCGTATTCACGGCTGGGAAGCGGGCATGATGCAGACCTTGAGGGCCTCGCCCGACTCCATGAGGCGAAACCCCTCGGTGATCCGCTCGATCGGGAGGTGGTGCGTGATGATCCGGTCGGCGGGAAACCGGCCGCTTTGGAGCAGGGTGAAGGCGGCCTGGAAGTCGCTCCTCTTCTCCGAATACGACCCCGAGACGGCGAGCTCCTTGTAGTGGATCTGGTTCACGTCGAGGGGCGCGATGGGGTCGGACTTGGGCAGCCCCGCGAAGAAGCTCACGCGACCGGCCCTCGCGGCCATCTGCAGCGCGTCGTTCTGCGCGGCGGCCGAGCTGGCGGCGACTATGACGACGTCCGGGCCGAAGCCGCCGGTGAGGCTGGCGATCTCGTCGCGGTGGCTTCCGTCGGGCCTGACGAGCAGGGCGCCGTCGATGTCGAAGCGCCGCGCCATATCGACGCGCCCCGGGTTGCTGTCGAGGACGTACACCTTCTGGGCGCCCTGCAGCCTGGCCACGGCGGCATGCATGATCCCGATGGGGCCGGCCCCGAGGACCGCGACCGTGTCCTTGAGGCCGACGCCGAGGCGCGAATGGGCGTTCATCACGCAGCCCAGCGGCTCGGCCAGGCTCATGCGGTCCGACGGGATGTCCGAGGCGACCCTGAACAGGTTGCCCTGCTGGACGGCCGCCGCGGGCACCCTCACGAACGGGGCGAACGCGCCGTCGTGGTGGTAGCTCATCGTGGTGCGGTGGTCGGAGAGGTTGGCCCGGCCCATCTCAACGTAGCGGTCGGAGCCGTGCAGGATGACGATGTACATCACGACGCGGTCGCCCGCGCGGATCCCGGCGTCCGGCGAGCGCGACTCGACGACGCGGCCGCAGAATTCATGGCCGAGGATCCGGGGGGGCGTGATCTTCCTGTCGCCGTGGCGGTAGGTGCGCAGGTCGGTGCCGCAGATCGAGCAGGCCTCGACCGCCAGCAGGACCTCGCCCTCCCCGAGGTCGGGCACGGGCACCTCGCGCACGTTGACCTGCCCCTTGCCTTCGTAGACGGCGGCCTTCATCGGGGGATGGGGGGGGTGTTCGGCTCGCGCGCGCCGGCATGCATGCCCGGGGTCAGGCGCACAGGTAGTTCCGGAGGAAGCGCCCGCTCTGCCGCAGGGCCTCCTTGCGCGTGTCGAGGGTCGCCTCGTAGGCGCGATCCTCGACCTCGACGCACACGGGCCCCGCATAGCCGACGTCGCCCAGGACCGAGAGAAAGAGGCCCCAGTCGATGTCGCCCAGGCCAGGTAGCTTCGGGCTGTGGTATTCCAGCGGGGCGGCGAGGATGCCGACGTCGTCCAGCCGGTGCCGGTCCACCCGCACGTCCTTGGCGTGCACGTGACAGATGCGGTCGGCGAACTCCCAAAGCGGCGCGACCGGGTCCATCTGCTGCCACACGAGGTGCGACGGATCGTAGTTGAGGCCGAGCGCGCGGCTCGGGATGCGCCGGAACATCTCGCGCCAGTTGCGGGGCGAGACCGCGATGTTCTTCCCGCCGGGCCACTCGTCCTGGGTGAAGAACATCGGGCAGTTCTCGATGCCGATCCGCACGCCCTCGCCCTCCGCGTGGCGGACGATGCCGGGCCAGCGCTCGTCAAACACCCTCCAATTGTCGGCGAGCGACCGCGCCGGGTCGCGGCCGATGAAGGTGTTGACCTGGTTGACCCCCAGCAGGGCCGCGGCCGAGATCACCTTCTTCAGGTGCTCGATGTAGACGGCGGCCTCCCGCTCGTCGGCCGCAAGCGGGTTCGGATAGTACCCCAGGCCGGAGAGCGTCACGCCGTGGCGCGCGCAGAGCGCCTGCACGATGCCGGCCTCGGGGCGGCCGAACCGGGAGGCATCGATATGCGTGACGCCGGCGTAGCGGCGCTCGGCCCTGCCGACCGGCCAGCACATGGCCTCGACGGTCGTGAACCCGGCCTCGCGCGCGAATGCCAGCACGCCGCCTAGGTCGAGCTCGGGAAGTATGGCGGATACGAATCCAAGTTTCATCGACGCGGCCTGGATGGGTTCACGAGCCGACGCCGACCCACTTCCCGCTGCGGTGGCTCGCCGCGATCGCCTCGCAGAGGAGAAGCTCGCGATGGCCGTCGGCGAACGTCGCGTAGAGCGGCTCCGCCGAACGCCGGCCGGCCCTGACGTCGTCGTAGATCGCGCGGAAGCCCTGCTTGAAGGAATCGGGGAAGCCCTCGTTGTGGCCGCCCGGGAAATTGGCGAAGGGTGCCGCGGAGGGGTCGAGGAGCGACGGGTCGCGCACGAGCAGGTTGTTGGGCGCCGCGCGCTGGCCGATCCAGAGCTCGTTCGGCGCCTCGCTGTTCCATGCGAGCGCGCATTTCGAGCCGGCGATCTCGTAGCGGAGGCAGTTCTTGCGGCCGGCGGTCACCTGGGAAACCGTCAGGGTTCCCTTCGCCCCGCCCTTGAAACGCAGCAGCACCGAGCCGTAGTCCTCGGTGGTGATGGCGACGGGCTCCCTGCGCCCGGCTGAGGCGCCGAGCTTTTCCTTGAACGTCTCGACAGAGCCGGAGGGCGGCTGGAGCCGGACCGGGTGCACGGTTTTCAGGTCGGCCATCACCGCCTCGACCTCGAGGCCGGAAATGAACACGATGAGGTCGAGCCAGTGGGTGCCGACATCCCCTATCGCGCGGAGCTGGCCCCCCTCGGCGGCGAGCACCCTCCAGTTGAAGTCCGTCGGGTAGAGGAGCCAGTCCTGGGTGTAGCTCCCGTGGAGATGGAAGATCTCCCCCACGTCGCCGCGGCGCACCAGGGCACGGGCCTGCAGCGAAAGCGGGTAAAAGCGCACGTTGTAGTTGACCGCGCAGACCAGGTTCGGATGGCGCGCCTCCGCCGCCACGAGCTCGGCCGATTCGGCCGAGGTCATGCCGAGTGGCTTTTCGCAGACCACATGCTTCCCCGCCGCGAGCACGGCCAGCACATGCTCCTTGTGCAGGCGGTTGGGCGAGGCGACGTGCACGGAGGTCACCTCCGGGTCGGCGAGCACCGCCTTGAGATCGGGGTAGGCCATCGCGAGCCCGAGCTTTGAAGCCGCGGACTTGGCCTCCTCTAGCGAAATGCCGAGGACGCCCTTAACAACGAGGCCGAGCCTCCTCAGGGCCTCGACATGAACTGGGCCGATGAAGCCGGCCCCGACAACCGCAACGACGGGAGTAGGCATGGGGGGTAGAAGTTTGACCGAAGCCCATCCTATACGAATGCCGCGGGGTATGCCATGTCCGGCCAGGCAAAGACATATCCTTTCAGGCATAGGCGAGGGGTGGGACCAGCCTTGCGTCCGGCCCCTGGCTGGTATCTTTTCATGCACTCCCAACGGGCCATGACCATGCACAAGGAACGATTCCGCCGTCCCCGGCAGTCCGAGGTCGGGGCGCGCCTGCGGCCGGTCTTCGACGATTTTCACCTGCTGCGGATGGAGGGATCCTACGAATACCCGCGCCACCAGCACACCAACTACGAGGTCATCCTCATCGAGCGCGGGCCGTACCGCTGCGAGCTCAACGGCACCGAACTTACGCTCGTCGACGGCCAGACGCTGATCATCAAGCCGGGGGATCTCCACCAGGATCACCTGAGCGACGGCCAGCGCCACCATGTGCTGCACTTCCGGTTGCTGGACCCGGAGTCCGGCAGGCCCGGCATGGCGCTCTTCCGGCCCGGCATTCCCGCGGGCGAGCAGGTTTGCCGCGGCCATTACGCGGGCGAGACCTGGTTCCTGGCCGAATTGCGGCGCGAGGCCGAGGCCGGCGGCGCCTACGCCGGCGCCGTGCAGGACAGCCTGATGGAAGCCCTGTTCTGGAGGCTCGTCCGCGGACTCGATCCGAAGGTTCTCAGCCAGGAGATGCGCCAGCTCCCCGCCGCTGCGGCCCGCCGGGAGGAGATAGCGGACGTAATGGCCCGGTTCCTGGCGAAAAACCCGACCGTGGCTGAGCTTTCCGGGGCGCTCGGGGTGAGCCCGCGCCACCTGACAAACCAGTGCGTCAAGCTTTTCGGGCAGCCGCCCGCGCGTCTCCTGCTGCAGCTGAAGGTCCGCCGCGCCGAGGAGCTGCTCCGGTACCGCACCCAGCGCGTACGGGAGGTCAGCGACGCCCTGGGCTTCGCCAATCCCTACCATTTCTCGCGCGCGTTCCGCCGGCTGCGCGGCTGCGCGCCTTCCCAGTGGTCGAGGTCGCAGGCGCGGCACGGCGTTTCTTGAATCGAGCCCCGCAAGCGCGATCCTTTTTGCAACCTTTCGGCATGGGCCGTGTTCTGGAGGCAGCCAACACCTAGCTCCGCATGAAGACGCTTACCGCATTGCTCCTTTGGGCCATTCTGCTGGTCCTATGCTGGCCGCTCGCGCTCCTGCTCATGGTCGTTTGGCCAATCCTTTGGCTGCTTTCGATCCCGTTCCGCGTCGTAGCCTCAGTCATGGAGGCGTTGCTCGCCCTGGTTCGGGCCATCCTGTTTCTGCCTGCCCGGCTGCTCGGAAACCGGCGCCCCTGAACTTCGGAGCTGCGGCTGAGCCCAGCCAGTCACCGGATCCGGCGCCTGGGCCCCTTGCAACGGCGATGCCGTGATCACCGCAGCCACCGGGGACAAGCGCGGATATATTTCATCATGAATGGGCTGCAGAGATTCGCCATGCCCGTGCCGGCGCCCGGCGCCTGAATCGCGCTCCGCCGCTTCGCAGGATGCGGGGCCCTGGCCCCGGTGCGCGCGATCCGTCACGGGTCTGCGAACTCCTTCGCTAGGCTTCCGCCTGGATCCGGCTTGACCGGAGGGAAAACGGCGCAAGTGCCCGGCGGATATCGAAACACGCTCCAAACAGCCCGGCAAGAGTCCCCTTTAAATGCGCTAATAGTTGATGGGAGCCGCCTTTCAATTGGCTCGATTTCGGGAATCGCACCCTCATTCTTGGCGCGCCTTCCAAGACGGTTCCCATCTCTCGCCCGGCCACGTCATTCGCCCGCAATAGCAGCGGGAAACGGATCGGTTCTCATCTTACCGCCACCCCAACCAAAACGAACCCCATGAAGATCCCGCGTGAAAACCTCCTCCAGGCCGCGTGCCTAGCCGCGGCCTGTGCCGTCCTTGCTTCCCCTGCGCTCGCGACGGACGGCTACTTCGTCCAGGGCTTTGGCGCCGTGAACGCCGCGCTCGGCGGCGCCGCCACCGCCGGAAACGACCAGGACCTGATCGGAAGCATCTACAAGAATCCAGCCACGGCGGTCCTGTTTCCCGATCGCACGGCCTCGATCGTATTCGGCGACATCATTCCGAGAATAAGGATAGACAGTTCCGTGACCGCGCTGGGCCTTAGCGGCTCGTCGGACTCGACGGTCAACGGCGTGCCCTACTTGTCCCTGATGGCCAACTGGAAGAGCGCAGATCCCGACCTGACATGGTTCGCGGGTGTGGTCAGCGAGGCGGGTCTGAGCTTCCATGCCGCGACATCTGCCACGAATCCGATCTTCTTCCCGCAAGCCGGCGCCGTGGGCAATCCCTTCGGCGGCCAGTTCGGCGGCTTCGGCGATGTCCGCTCGACCCTTTACGTCATCCGGATCCCGCTCGGCGTGGCCGGGGCCATGCCCGGCGGCTGGTCGTGGGGCTTCGAGCTCGCTCCTTCCGTCGGCCGAAACCTGTTCACCCCGGCAGCGTTCGCCCCGCCCACCCTGGGCCCCGACTACGCCCCGGTCTACGCTACGGTGCAGCAGGAGAACATGGAGCTCGGCCTCGGCGCCCAAGGCGGCCTGCGCTGGCAGGTGGACAAGGATGTGTCCTTCGGCTTCTCCCTCTCATCCCCAACCTGGTTCCACACGTACTCCTGGAACGTCAAGACCGGCACCGGCAGCCCGGAGACCGTCACGTTCCGCATGGACCGTCCCCTCACGGCCCAGGCCGGGATCAATTACGCGATCGCCGACTCCACGCATATCGTCGCGGACCTGGGCTACATAGCCTATGGCTCGACACCCGGCTTCGAGAACAGCGGCTTCCGCGCCAATGGATCGATTGCAGGGCTGGGCTGGAAGGACTCCTGGACGTTCGAGCTGGGGGTGCAGCACGCCTTGACCAAGGACATCGTCGTCCGGGCCGGGTACAACTACTGCTCGGACCCCATCCCCGACAGCATGACCTTCTACAACGTCGGTTCGCCTCTCTACATATCGCAGCATCTCTCCATTGGCACCTCCGTGTCGGTGGCGCCGAACGTTACGATCGACGTTTCGTACACCCACGGCTTTTCCCACACCCAGTCCAGCCCCTGGTACAATCCCTACGGGGCCGTTCCGGGCACGAACATCACAGCCCAGGTGTCGGGAGACGAATTCGCCGTCGGGACCACGTTCAGGTTCTGATTGGGGATCGCTTGAGGAAGGGCGGGTTGGCCCCCGCCCTTATCCCTCCGGCCTGACTGCCCGGCCGCCGCGATCCGGCGGCCGGCGCCAGGCTGCGGCGGGCCATCTGCGGGCCCCTCTTTCCCGCGCGACCTCACAACCCGGCAGCCCGGGCGGTGCGGCGGACGGGGTCGTAGAGGCCGTCCACGGCAACCGCGAAGCCGGTCAGCCCCTTCCTGCTCCCCGCGATGACGCTGCGGCCGGCCTTGGTCCTTTCCAGGTCGACAAGGGCTTCCTGGATCCTCTGCGAAAGCATTGCATCCAGGCCGGACCGGACAGCGATGGCGTCGTGGGGGATGGGGTCGGTGCTTGCCAGGATCGCCAGATCCTCCGTTCGCGCCCCCGCGGCCCTCGCGATCCCGATGGCTCCGTCGTAGGTGGCTCCGGCGTCGACCCGCCGGCCCAGGACAGCCTCGATCACCTTGTTGTGGTCACCCCCAAAGATGACCTCCGAGAAGCCGGTCTCCGGGCGTATGCCCTTTCCCAGGAGCATGGCGCGGGAATAGACGTAGCCCGACGCCGACTTGGGGTCGACGAAGGCGAATCTCTTCCCCGCAAGGTCGGCCAGGGATTTGAGCCCGCTGTCCCTGCGGGCCACGATGATTCCCCGATACGTGCCGGAGCCTTCGATCAGGGACTGGGCGATGATCCTGACCTTCCCGCCCCGGGCCGCGTCCACGTAGGCGAACGGGGAGAAGCTTCCGATATCCACCGAGCCCGACTCCATCTGCGTCCGCAGGTCTCCATAGTCCTTGGCGACGTAGAGGACGACCCGTTGCCCGGTGGCGTCTGAAAGGTAGGCCATGAGGGGCTCGAACTCCGCCCTGGTCTGCGACTGGCCCAGGACGGGGGTGAAGCCGAACCTCAACTCCTCCCCGGCGGCCGACCGGCCCGCGAAAGCCGAGGAAATCGCGGCGAAGGCCAGGAGAATCGCATATCGGCGCCTCATCATCGGCTCCGGGCCGCGCGCACGCACGCGCGACGGGGGCGCACGGAACGTATCGGCCAATCCCCGGAGCTGTCAATTGCCGCGGGCGCCCGCGGAACGGCGGCCGGATGGCGATGCCGCCTCGGCGCCCCCGACGAAGGCCCTGGCGTTCGACTATCTGCCGGCTCCCCCCGGGAAGATGCTGAAGTCCCTCAGGCTGCGGACGTCGCCGTACGGCGTTCCAACCAGGGTCGCCTCGATCTGGCACGGCCCGGGCTCCGCCGGCATCCGGACGGTGAATCCCAGGTTCACCTTCCCAAGCGCGGGAACCGCGGCATCCATCCTTTGCTCGCCAACCGGCCTGCCCTCCCTCAGCAGGCGCAACCGGACCGTGCCCTTCCAGTCCTGGTATAGGTCGTTGATCACGGCGACGGCAAACTCATGGGGCCTGCCAGCCTCGTACTCCTCGGCCCACGCATCAATCATCACCCCCACAGGGGCGAAGGAGTCCCGGACGTACTGGAAGAACTCGGGCTCCCAGATGAGCTTCGCGACATCCAGCCAATGGTCGCTGGTCTGCCCCGAGGGGCGCGAATAGCCGAGCGAGGTGAAGTGCATCACGGCGGCGGCGTGGCGGTGGCTGCGCCAGAACTCCGTCTCCGCCGCCAGATAGCGCGCATAAAGGTGACGGCGCTGCGCCGTCGTGGAATCCGGCCCGAGGAGGTTCCTGTACACATTCTGGGTCAGCAAGGTGGGCGTCCCGTCCCGGTTGAGCCACAGCCAGCCGTATTCGTTGATCACTACCGGGGAGTCGCCCGGGTTCGGGAGCTCATTGCCCTGGGGAACGGGGTTCTCCGCGGCAAGGTCCGACAGCTTGTAGTCGGGGTTGTTGAAATGGTAGGGATGGGACTCGAAGACGTCGCCGGCCACGCGCGGGGTCCCGTAGCTGTTGTCCCAGGGCCGGCGCGAGAGATCGAGGCCGCGCACCTTCTGCACCGCAGCGGAGGTCTCGGTCGACGTGGTCTCGTTGCTCGCGTCCCAGATGGCCAGGCTCGGGTGGTTCCACCGCTCGCGCATCCATTCGGCGTATTCAGCGGCCAGCTCCGGGCTATTCAGCCCGATCGGCAGTTTCGACCACGTCGAGCCGCCATACCAGATCGGGAATTCATCCTGGATCAGCAGGCCCTCCTCATCGGCGATCCGGTACCAGGCCTCGGGCGCAAACCCGATGCAGTAGCGCAGGCAGTTCCAGTGCATCTCCTTCATCCGCCGGTGGAGAAGCCGCACCCAGTCCGGGTTCCAGGGCAGGTCCCCGCACTCGCTGTCCTCAAAGAAGCGGTACAGCGTTATGTTGCTTCCGCGCATGAAGTACGGCCTGCCGTTCAGGACCGCCTTCCTGGTCTTCGGGTCGAACTGGAACGTCCTCATCCCGAACCGGGTCTCGAGTGCGTCGGCGCCGCCATCCACTTCGAGCCGGTAAAGGAACGGGTCCTCCGGCGACCACAGGTGGCAGCCGGCGATTGGAATCCTGACATCCACGGTTTGTCCCGAGCCTCCCGCGAGGGAAACCGGGCCACTGGCCGTTCCGCCGACGACCTTGCCGGATTTCGCCTCGCGAACCGTGAAGCGGAGCGTCGCGACGGCGGATTTGCCCGCGTTTCGGACCTCCGTTTCGACGCGCACGGAGCCGTCTGTCAGATCCGGGGCCACCTGCACGCTCACGATGTGCGGCGTCCCCGACAGGACCAACTCGACTGAGTCGAAGATGCCGGGGATATAGCGCGTCTTCTCGAAGTCGAACCCATCGGGGATTCCGGGGGGCAGGGCGGCGCGGTCGGCGCCGACCCGGATCAGCAGCTCGTTCTGCCCGTTGACCAGCGCGTCGCGGAGGTCGAAATACCCCGGCGTGAAGCTCGGCGGGTGGTCCCCGACCACCCTGCCGTTGAGGATGGCCCGCGTTCCGAACATGGCCATGCCGATCTTGAGCGTCGCGACGGCGGGCGCGGGACCGTCGATCCGGAATGTGCGGCGGTACCAAAACGCGTCGCGCCTGGGGTCCTTGCGCGGGGTCCCCTTGGCATCCGTGCCTTCGAGACCCGGATCGATGAAGGCGGGCCGTGCAAGGGATACCAGGCCGGGCACCGGCACGACGCGGCTGAAGTCGGCCGGGGGCCGGTCCATTCCGCCTTCGGCGACCTGCCAGGAGCCGTCCAGCGGGACGACGCGCCGGTGCAGGTCGGCGGCATCGGCCCCGGTTGCGATCAGGAGCGCATACCCGGCGGCCAATGCGGCAGCCAGCCAGCGCGACAGCGGATTCGTGGGCATGTGGATTGGGCCCGGCCGGCGTCCCGGGTGGTCTGAGCTGCGGCCGTTGTCCGGGCGCCATGCAGCATTCCATGAACATCCGACGGATGCCAACCCCATGTTCGCATCCACCGCCGTGTCGCGTGATGCCCTCTTCCAGCGAACGCCCGCTCCATCCGCCACGAAGCATTTGGTCATGAGACTCCCGCAAATGATGCATCAACCTGGCCCCGTCGGACCCGGCGGTTTTGGGTGGCCCCTTAATCCGGCATGGATAAGCCTCCCGCGACCCATGAACCCTCCAGAAAGTCCCCGCTCCCACTTCAGGCTGTCCAGGCTCCTTGCCGCCCTGGTCGCGCTGCCCATCGCGGCCGCCGCGCAGCAGCCGGCGCTCAATTCCCACGAGGTGAACCCGGATCGCAGCGTAACCTTCCGATACTACGGCCCATCCGCCCAGAAGGTGACGATCGGATTGGATTACGACCACCATCAGAGCCCGATGGCAAAAGGAGCCGACGGCGTGTGGACCTTCACGACGACGACGCTTCAGCCGGCGCTGCACTTGTACTCGCTCGATGTCGACGGAACGCATATCCTGGACCCTCTGAACCGCGCGGTGGATCCGGGCCTCGTGTACCTTACGAACGAGGTGACGGTGCCGGGATTGCCGCAGCTCTGGGACGCCGCCAATGTGCCGCATGGCGTGGTGCACCACCACTCCTACCGGTCGGCGGCAATCGTCGGCACGCCCGGCGGCGCTGAGGACTATTATGCGTACACGCCTCCGGGGTATGACGCGGCGGCAAGGGAACAATACCCCGTGCTGTATCTCCTCCACGGCTGGAGCTCGGCGGCGGAATCCTGGACCCATGACGGAAAGGCCAACCTGATCCTGGACAACCTCATCGCGCAGGGCCGGGCGGTGCCGATGATCGTGGTGATGCCCATGGGCTACGGGGACTTCGGCTTTGTGACGGGCGGATTCAGGCAGTGGGACGATGAGTCGAATATCGGCCGCAACCTTGGGCTCTTCAGTTCGGCTCTGCTGTCGGAGATCGTGCCCCAGGTGGAGGCCGGATACCGGGTTTCGGCAAGGCGCGAGGATCGCGCGATCGCGGGGCTCTCGATGGGCGGGGGGCAGAGCCTCGTCATCGGGCTCAATCACCCTGACGTGTTCGCCTGGATAGGCGGGTTCAGCTCGGCCGTCGTTTACAACCAGTTTGACGGGGTGTTCCCGGGCGTGGACCCCAAGGTCGCGCCAAGGCTCCTCTGGGTCGCGTGCGGCACGGAGGACGATCTGATCGAGCCCAACCGCAGGTTCGTGGCCTGGCTCAGGACAAAGGCGCTGCAGCCCACGGCAGTCGAGACGCCCGGCATTCACAACTGGCCGGTGTGGCGCGACAACCTGATCCACTTCGCCCCGCTGCTCTTTCGCCCCGCTGCGCCCCAGTCCTAGCGGTCCGGTCCAACGGCTGTTCGAATCCAACGCACAGATCGGCAGGGGAAAGGTAGTACGCCAAGCCCGAGGTTGCGCTCAATACATGGCCCTAAATGCCCCCCGGGCGAATCGAATCCGGGCCGTATGGGAAATGCGCCGAGCGCTTGCCTGAAGCCGCGTGCTGCCCCCCTTCCATGACATGGGAGTCGCACCTTTGAGTTTGGATTAGCGATCCGCTGAGTCCAACTTTCGGGGACCCCTAATTCAGCCTAATCCTGTGATCGGCCCTCGCATGACGGAAACCCATCTCGCCACACTCCTAGGTGAAATCAGCCGCGCAAGAATCGGAGTCGTAGGAGATTTTTGCGTCGACAGCTATTACATGGTCGATTCGGAGGCATCGAGGCCTTCGCTTGAAACAGGCCTCATGACACGCCCCGTTCGCGAGCAACGCTCAACGCTCGGCGGCGCGGGAAATGTCGCAGCAAATCTTCATGCGATCGGCGTCAAACACCTGAAGGCCTTTGCAGTCGTTGGCCATGATTCCATGGGAGCAGAGCTCTTGCGCCTCCTTAATGCCATTGGGATCGATACAAGGAGTCTGAGTGTCCAAAAAAACGACTGGCAAACCAACTGCTACGTTAAGCCAATCATTCAGGGCGAGGAATCCAATCGCTATGATTTTGGTGCTTTCAATTCAATCTCCCCTGAATCCGAGCGGATTCTCCTGGGCTCGCTTGCCGACGCGCTTTCCGAGCTCGACGTCCTGATCATCAATCAGCAATTCGAACGCGGCCTGCATTCGGCAAGAGTGAAGTCCGGCATCAACCAGCTGCTGGCGAAATTCCCCGACGTGATCGGACTGGTTGATTGCCGGAATATAGCGGAATCCTACCCAGCGGGCGTTCATAAGCTGAACGATCTTGAGGCATCCCGGCTTTGTGGAGTTTCCCGTGTTCCGGCCGATGTGATCACAAGGCAGGAAGCCTTGCACTCGGCGGCCGGGCTCTTTTCAAAATGGCGAAATCCCGTCTTCCTAACCCGGGGAAGGCAGGGCTGCATCGTGGTGGATGATTCCGGAACACACGAGATTCCCGGACTTCGGACCACGGACAAGATCGATACCGTGGGCGCAGGAGACAGCGTGGTTTCTGGCATAGCCGCTTGCCTGTCCATCGGATCACCACCCGCAGAGGCCGCCTCCTTCGGAAACCTAGTCGCTGGCGTTACCGTTCAAAAGCTGCACCAGACCGGGACTGCCACCCCGGACGAGATTCGGGCGCTTCATCGTTGCGCGACATACATGGAGCTTGATTAGGAAAAACGAGGCTCTGGTTCTTCCTAAGCCGCTCGCTCGGAAAGCGCCCTGAGGCGTTTCGTGCACTGCACCATGGAGCGCATGGTGTGATAGCATATCTTCCACCCGTGGCCCAAGGCATCGTCTATGGGTGTGCCGTCACGCGCCAGTCGCTCGAACCATTCCCCTCCCCCGGGCAGATGAACAAACCTCTTAAAGACGAAGGCATGCACATTGCAAAACGCGTTCCAGTACTTCTCGTCCCCGAACATCGCATACGCATCCAGCATCCCGACAAGCGCTTCGGCCTGCTGCCAAAACTGTTTTTCGGTCAGTTGGGTCGGCTCGTTTTGTGGCCCCTCGACAAAGACACCTCCGACCTCCCAATCAATTCCATAGCTAGCACAGTGATCAAAGATCTTTCTCACAACCTCACGGTAGGTGTCACGAGGCTGCCCGAGCACATCGGCAGCGTGCAAAAGAAGCCAGGCAAACTCCACGTTATGGCCATAGGACGTCGAATTCAGGGGCCTTGCCAGCCCATCCACAGGCTTTGCATCTCGCCCCAAATCCACGGCAAACATTATGGCGGGAAGCGGCCTAAAGTCGGGCGTAAACTGGATGTAGCCTGTTCCGAAGTTCGGATCGAGCATCCGACTGATAATCAGGTCGATGACTTCAAGAAGACGTTCTTTGTGCGAAGGATCACCAGTCATTTCATAGAAACTGGTGAGCGCCTCCATCGCATGCATGTGCACATCCATGCTCTTGCGGTCACCTCCGTATTTGCCCGGCCTTTCCAGCCGCCAGTCAGGATGGAAGAGTTCGAAGAACCCGCCGTTTTTCGGGTCAACCATGTGGTTGCGAATCGCATCAAAGGTGCGGTTGGCCGTGATCCTTCCCCGCTCATCGCTCGTCGCCATGAAGTATTCGCTGAAGGCATACAGGCCGAAAACCTGACCGTAGCCGACCTTTGCCGTGACGGTGGCGACACCCCTTCGATCCGCGATCCACACCCAGCCCCCGTTCTTCTCATCCCAAAGATGCTTCAGCAAGAAGTCGGCTGCCCATCTGGAAAGCTCCTCGCACCTTCCGTTTCCATATCCAGCACGGTGGGTGCTAGCCATGGCATAGAGCATTCGGATTTGAGAGAGATATGTTTTTGCAGTTTCACCCGTAGGCCTTCCATCTCGACCAAAATATGGCAAAAAGCCTCCGAACTCCTTGTCCACGGAACGCTCTATCCAGAAAGGCATCAATACGTCGACCAAGTATGTCTCTGTCTTTTCGCGGAGCGCGTTTATTTCCTCTCTTGTGGGCATGGATCGTGCAAGGGCTGGCTCTGACGGGCACCTGTACCACCACTAGATCGCGCTGCCCAAAGCAAGCTGATGCCTTCGTAGGCGATCTTATCAACACTTGGGGTCATACTCTGCCGTGGGTACTGGAACAAAAAAGCCCCATCCGAAAAAATTATAATCGGAGGCCCAGGACGTCGGCTCTCTCTCAAAGATTGGGGATCCGAGATCCGAACCTTCGGTCCCCAACCTATGGTGGAGGCCCCTCTTTACCCGCTGTCGTTATGGAACCTGCCGATTTCGGTTATTCACTCGAGGCGCCGTGACACTCAATCCTGGGTCTTGTCACCACATAGACTTTGAAAGACACCAGCAATATTGACGAGGCGTTTGGCGTTCGCCACGGCGAGCGCTTGAACCCCTTCTGCCAGGATGTCTAATTTACCCCGCCGCGCCCTTTCAAGGCGACCTTTCCAGCGCTTACCCACAGCCTCGTCGGCCATCGCAATTGCACGCGTTTCCGTCGCGCCATCCTTAAGTCCGCGAAAGACGACTTCTCTCCAAAGGCGTTCGGCGCGGGCACGAAGCTCATCCTCAGCTAGGGCCGCTCGATTTCCTGACGCAATGCAATCGGCCAGACTTCGACATGTTTGCTGCCTAGGCCATTGAGCGATCATCTGTTTCCGAGCTCGTGAACGCATTCTATTTTGCCGTTGACCAGCTTTGTGCGCCTGTAGCCACGCCAGATAATCTGAAAGCGCCTGGGTGCCCCAGGCTTTGGCATCGTCCTTCGTAGGGAAGCCATCCTGCGATTTCTCAACGGTAACACCCCGGGAAGTCTTTCTCCGGATAACTTGAGCACTGAAACCTTCGAACGAAGGTGCGACCGTAAAATCGTACTTTTTCATTGTACGGCGTTGGGGTGTCACTGGGGGTCCGCTGCTACGCCTCCGGTGGTAATTACTATGACTGGGATTGAAGTCACTCTTTGGCCTTGAGCTTCCGATTTGTCTTTCTTGGCCGTCCACCTCTCCGACCGTTCAATTGGGCAGCAATCGATTTCTTAGGACTCGTTGCTTTACCTCCCATGCGCCCAAGCGCGGCCGCGGCATAACTCCTCGGTGCTGGTGGCGTTTCATCTGTCTCCACATAAGAATCAAGTGCGAGTTTCAACGCATCTTGAATCTCCTTGGCCGCAGCTTCGCGAGAATCACCGTGCGCCATCACTCCAGGCATATCGTTGACTTGAGCAACGTAACAATCATCGCCTGGAATTGAGCTATACCATATACGAACTTCGTAATCTTTTGCGGAATGTTTCATGAAAGACCTTGTTTTCTGAGTTGATCGCGGACTTGTCGCACTTGGTAGGATTTCGCTTTGCCGCCCGAGTCTTGTAGGTTGATGAGATCAAAGCCGAGCTTCCCGAAGATGTTGTGACTGCCACTCTGTTTGCCAACCTAGCCAAGCCTAATGAGGAGGTGGCAAAGCTCATCATATTCAACGTGGCGTCGCTCTGACCGGTCATCAACTTTTCGAGCGTTTTCTTCCAATTGCTCATCTCTTGGCAAAGGAACCCAAACGCTTGGGTTATGCAAAGAAAATCGCCGGACGTTTGGCAGCAACACCCGTTAAATTCCATATCGTTCCAGCACGGTGGAGGCCGAAAAAGTGCGCTAGGCACAATCCGAATCCGAAGATGTCCAAAAAAAACCTATCCGCTGCGTTTGAATCCTGTATGGTAGACTAGGTTGTTGTTTAGTACGAACCAAAGGGTGCTAAAAACCTGAATCGCGGTGCTATTGACATGGGACCCATTTAGGGCCTTTTTGAGTCCATGCCAACAATCGTTCTTAAATCCCGCGTAGACCGTTCGAATGCCGCCGCCGCACGGCGAGTGCTAACTCGCTTGGGCTTAAAACCTTCCGATGCCATAAATGCGCTTTTTGCCCAGATCGCCAGCCGCAAGGCACTGCCCTTCTCCCTTGCGACGTCCGATTCTTCCTACGCACGAGAGGAATATGGCTTGGATAAGAAAGCTATAATCACGGTTGGGAAGAGCCTTCGGAAGCAGATTGAACAGGAACGCCTAGATGGCACGGTTCAAAGCGTCTCGAGCATCGCCGACTTGAGGGAGTGAAAGTCGAGTCTACCGCGTCGTTCCGGAGGTGCCTACGTGGCCTCTCTGATGAGAGGCTCCAGTCCATTCTGGACGCCATGCACGCAGTGGCCGAGTCCTACGGCCGTCCCCATCTACACGCTGGAATCGGCTTACGAGTGATCGGTGACTTCATGGAGTGCCGCGACGCTCTCGACCAGCGGCTGGTATTCCAAAGACAAGGGGGGTCGCTAGTGTTCGACTTCTACGGGAACCACGACGAGGTCCGCGCGTTTCTGAGAAATCAGCAGTGAAAGGGACTCAGAAAGGCGTTTAGCACCGCGTTCGAATCCTGTTTGGTGGACCAGGTTGTTGTTTAGCACGAACCAAAGGGTGCTAAACTTTTTCTGCGAACAATAATTCTGGGTGCTAAACCGGGGTCGCCTTCCTCGCTAAACCCCAGGAGCGATGAGGCCCTGAAGCCAACTCAGAACTGGCTGCCTCTGAAGGGCTAAACACTGGGTTCATCATGAACGCCGAACGAGGGCATTATGGAAGCAGAGCTTAAAAGTTGTTGGTTTGCTTGTTGTTGTGATCCCATCGATTGTGGCCCCTCAACTTGAGATTGGGTGGCCACAGGGCAATCTCTTGAGCCAGATGATGTCATGTTATACCTTGACATTTTAATTCTTTCGTCATGCTTTAGCCTGCATGTCTATTGACCTCCGCCCTTCCCTACTCAAAGCATTGGATTCGGCCATTCAGCCGATGCAAGCTGCTCGGTGCGCTGTCATACGCCCCAGTCGTGGTTGGTTAAAGGCCATTCGTGAATCGCTGGGCCTGAGCCATGCTGCGGTTGCCAACAAGATCGGCATCAGCCGCCAAGCGTATTTCGAAATAGAGCAGCGGGAAGATCGTGAGAAAATTTCGATCGAAAACCTTAGCCGTGCCGCTGCCGCACTCAAATGCGAGTTGGTCTACTTCCTTGTGCCTCAGGCAAAGGACACGGAGACGTTCGCGACCCTCGCCACCAAGGAGGACTCGAAGACGCGAAACCTTGAGGCTGCCGAACACTCAATGGTCCTCGAGGGGCAAGGGAGCCTACGTAAGACGGACGACAAGAACATCGAGTTGGCAAAGATGATATTCTGGCTGCGGCAAAACCTCGAGCTCTATGAGCTAATCTCGGTAAATGTTGAGAGCTTAAGGGCAGTCGGAGCGAGTGAAGCCCTATTTAGCCATATTCATCGGTTGGCGATGGAGGCAATCGCCGTAACGTTATGTAAGATCTATGAAGAGGAGAAACGGAATGAACTTAACTCAATAATCGGTGTCATCAACGCACTTCCTGAAAGAGCTTCGTACACTCAAGCACAATTACATTCAGTCGAACGCTTCGCTGAGAAACATGGGATGCGCAAGGAGTGCGACCATCCAAAGGAATATCTGGCACAGCTCCTTCTAGAATTCACTGTTGCCCACGAGAAGGGGTTCTCAAGCCTAAGACAATTCCGGAACAAATTCGCGAGTCATAGCGAACATAAATTCGAGCTCGGAACTCTACCGTCGTTTGAGGAATTTGAAGCCCTCTACGCATTCGCAGATGGGTTCTATCGCCTAATCTCCGAGGAATTCCTCAATGTCGGACCAGCCCTCTTTGAGCTGTATGTTCGGAATGGATTCAAGAGGCTATTGAAAGCGATCGGCATAAAACATCCGGTGCAAAGATTCCCCTTCTAGTCATGGCGGATCATCTTTGGCAGGCCGAACCAGGCCAAACTGAACTAGACGAAAGTGAGAAGCTCGACCTAATCCCGAGCCTAATCACGCGTTCGCAGCTCAATGAGTATGAATTACTGAACACAGCAAATGCTCGAGATTGGGCTATGTCCTCTAGCGTCCAGAAGCGAGTTGACTTGCTCACCGACTTCTTCGCCCGGGAGCTTCATCGAAAGATGTTTTCGAGTGTCTGGAAATGGGCTGGCAAATACAGAACCACCGATCGCAATGTGGGCTGGGAGCCACATCGAATAACCGAGGGGGTGAGAGTCGCTTTCGACAACGCCAGGCATTGGGTTACACACAACACCTATTCGGTCGCTGAGTCGGCTATAAGGCTGCATTACCATCTCGTAGCGATTCACCCGTGGTCTAACGGTAACGGAAGGCACGCTCGATTGATCGCTGACGTCTTGATGGTTTCTCGCGGAATGAAAGAGCTTCCTTGGGGTGGCACGCGGTCCGACCTCCTAAGAGCCGGTACGACTCGAAGCCACTATATTGAAGCCTTGAGAAAGGCGGACGGCGGAGCGTTTGAGCCTCTCTTGGACTTCTGTTCAGGAAGGTAGGGCTACCTTCCTTGTCGAAACGGCTGATTATCGCTCACGCCTATAATCGGTGGGAGCAAGTCCGGTCTCCTTTCTAAAGAGCTGCGCGAAATGGCTCGGGTTAGAATAGCCGACTTCGTTGGCGATTGTGATCACGCTATTCTTCGTTTCTCGCAGCAGGCGCCGCGCAGCGTCGATCCGCAGTTTGATTTGGTATTGTGAGGGAGGAACGCCTGTGGCGCGTTTGAACAGGCGGTTGAAGTGAAACTCACTCATTCCGTCCTGCTCCGCGAGCCGCGGGAGGCTGAACTCCTCGGCAAGGTGCTCCGCCATCCAGTCGGTGATATCGCTGCATGCTGACGATTTCGATGCCGCCTACTCAGTATTGTGTGGTTTACCTGACGTGGATCCCGGCAAGCTCGCAACTGCGGCCGTAGCGCGGGTGCCTTGGTGGCTGTCGAATTGGCTCTACGCCACAGCAATGTAAGAGCGGTCGTTGGCCTCGACGGGTCATATGGAACCAGTGGAGGCGCTAGCGTCCTTAGGCGGTTGCCCGAGTATGATACGCGGCAAGCTGGCAGTCGGAATCGCCCACAGTCGCTATCAACCGAATCTTGCGGCCTATGAGGCATACCTGAAGACCTGCCACCTCGCTGCGAAGGTCACGCCCGAGTCGCTCAAACTGGCGCAGCGCTGCTACGAACAGGCGAGCGAATTGGACCCGGCATTTCCACTCCCTCACATAGGAATAGGCCTCAATTGGGTGTCCGTGATGATTTTCGGCGGGCGCCCCACTCATGAGGCAGTGCCGGCTGCGCGTGCTGCAGCCCTAAAGGCGTTGTTGCTCGATCCCGCGCTCCCGGAAGCGCATGCACTCTTGGGCCTACTGGCGGCGTTGTACGAGCTGGATTGGGCTGCGGCAGAGCGTCACTTCGATCACCCGATGGCGAAGCAGGCAAGCTTCACCACCTTTCGCCCGATTTATGGCTGGATGCAGTTTCAGCGCGGAAATACCGAATCTGCGATTGATTTGGCCCGACGTGCGATCGAGGAGGACTCCCTCGACGTCTGGCCACGAATGAACCTGCAGGCGTACCTGCAATACGTCGGCAGGGAAGCGGACGCACTCGATCAACTTCAGAAAGTCCTGGAACTTGACCCCAATCAGGTCGTTGCTCTCGTGGCGATGTCGATGCTCGTTACTTACCGAGGCGACCTGGCTCAAGGGGTGAGCTTAGCGCGGCGCGCCCACACGATTGCCCCGTGGTATCCTGATGCAGTGGCTGCACTCGCGGGGCTTCTGCACCTCCAAGGAGAGGCCGCCGAATCGCAGACTCTTGCGAAGACCCTTGAAGCTAGTGATGCCCCGGTTCAGGCGCTATTCCACCTGCTCCGCGGCGAGGTGGATGTGGGAGCCGACTGGGTGGAGAAGGCCATCGAGCAGCGCGACCTTTCGATGATGATCTACCTGCGCTTTGTCGCCTGGCGGGAGCTCCGGGCGAGCAACCGCTGGCCGAACATCGCGAAGATGCTGAATCTGCCGGAGACCGCTAGGACTTCAGTCGCTTTATGAACTGGGCCTCGAAGATCTCATATACCAGCTGCCGCTCCTCAATGACGATGGCTTCGATAGCATTGTCCGACGCATAGCTGAAAATGACTCGGTGCCGGCCCACGCGAAGGCGATAGTAACCCGCTAGATTGCCCTCCAATGCGCGAATGTCTCCTCGCTCTGAACGAAGAGCCCCGAGTGCTAACTTGACCGCCCGCCTCGGTTCCTGAGCGAGCCTACGCGCATATTCAACGACCTGCGTCGACGGCCGCAAAACACGTGCCATTAGGGAATGTCGCCCAGACTTCCGAACTGCGTGCGGCCGGCCTTATGTTCGCCTATCGCGTGCATCGCCGCAGCGTTCCCCATAATCTCAAGCGTCTCGGCAATCGCACTCATACGCTCATGCCCGATCATGCAGGCCACGGGCTCGTCATGACGGGTGACCGTGACTACATTTCCCTTTTCGGCAGCCTTGACCAAAGCAGGGAACGAATCCTGGCCTTCTGTGATGCTCACGGTAGATTTCATGACAAAACCTGTAGTTTTATCCAAATTGAAGTCAACATTTTCTAAGCGCCTTGAGAGGCTCGGTTTGTAGGACGAAGCGAAAAGATGTTTAGCGTCGGCCTCAAGAACCACAGCGTCCCGAGATGCCGGTGAGTCGAGATCAGGAATCGCTAAACAGGCAACCCGTAGTACCCATTGTCTTCCAAGCATCTGCCGGATCCATGTAACATTCGGTTCAATTCCCGGATGGTGGAGCAGATCGGGATCAAACCGACGACCTCGTCGTTGCGAACGACGCGCTCTATCAACTGAGCTACTGCCCCGTGAGGAAGGGAAGTTATCTAAAATCCAGCACCGGCAAGTCCACAACAATCATGGGGCGGATCCTCAAGCTATGCGGGCGTGGTCGGCTTCGCCGCCCATTCGCGCAAAAATCAGCTTGCCGGCCCCCGTCGGGAGCAGGCTGACGATCTCGACCGCGACATGCTGGCCAATGTGCGGGCGGCCCCCGGTGACGACAACCATCGAGCCGTCGGCAAGATAGCCGATCGCCTGCCCCTCCTCCTTGCCGGGCTTCACGAGCTCGATCTCGAGCCTCTCCCCGATCATGAGCTCCGGCTGGAGGGACTTCGAAAGCTTATTCAGATTGAGCCACGGGACGCCCTGGAACTCGGCCATCTTGGCCAGGTTGTAGTCGGTCGTGAGCAGCTTGGCCCGCATCGATTGGGCGAGGAACACGAGCTTCGCATCGACGTCCTCCCTTCTGGCCACCTCGCTCTCGATGATCCGGATGTCCAGGCTCTTGATCGCGCGCAGGGCGTTCAGCACGTCAAGCCCCCGGCGGCCGCGCGCCTGCCGCATGGGGTCCGTCGCATCCGCGATCGACTGGAGCTCAGCCAGGACGAAGCGCGGGATGACGAGCGCCGCGCTCAGGAATCCCGTCTCGCAGACCCGGGCGATCCTGCCGTCGATGAGGACGCTCGTGTCGACGACGACGAGCGGGACGTCCACCTCGTGCGGGACGAACCGGACATACGGGATGACGAGGTTGAACTCGTCCTTGCCGCGAAGCGCGATGACGGTCCCCAGGTAGGGGCAGACCAGGAAAAGCGCGAGCCGGGCGAGAAAGATCATCTCGGGATCGCCGTCCGCGAAGAGCGGCGACGTCCCGACCAGGTTCGCGATGACGGAGCCGACCGCGATCCCGAACGTCAGCGCCGACAGCCCCCGGAGCGAGAACCCCTTGAGCATCACGTCAACCAGTACGACGAGCGCGCCTATGCAGAACCCGATCGCGGATGCGGTCACCCGATAGTTGTCCCACTCGCGGACCGTGTAGCACACCAGCCATCCCCCCGCGGTGCACAGGAGCACGAACACGAGCCGGATCGGGAAGAGGGTCTTGTTCATGGCTTCGGCTGGGAGCCCCGCCCGGTGAGCAGCCACACGAGGACCGGCGCGACGATGAATACGGCCATCACGACGAGGATGATCGCACGCACGCGGCGCGCGTGCGCGTCCGGCTTTGCTCTCTCGGGTGTCTCGGTATCCATTTCAGAGGACGGAGGCAACCTGACTGCGGCCAAAAACGCAATCCCACGAACGGCTCGACAGCAGGGTGGGATTTTGCGTCCTTGCGGCTATGCTGGAGCAGCTCACAGTCCTCGCACCGGGCCTGATCGGGGGTTCCGTCGCCCGGGCTGCGCGGGCGCGCGGCGCCGCGCGCCGGATCGTCCTCTGGGCCCGGCGGGCCGAGGCGAGGATCGCCCTGGCCGAGCAGCCATGGTGCAGCGCGACGAGCGAGACGCCCGAGGAGGCGGTGGAGGGCGCAGCCCTGGTGGTCATCGCGGCGCCGGTGGACCGCATCGTGCCCCTGGCGCGCCAGATCGCCCCCCGCCTGAAGGCGGGCGCCATCGTCTGCGACGTCGGCAGCGTGAAGGGCGAGATTTCCCGGCTGGGACACGAGGCCGTCCACGGAAAAGCCCACTTTGTGGGAACCCACCCCATGGCGGGCTCCGAGAAGACGGGCTGGGAGCACGGCAGCGCCGAGATGTTCGAGGGAAGGACGTGCTTTGTCACGCCGGCCGATTCCACTGACGCGGGCGCGGTGGCCAGGGTCGTCAGCTTCTGGAGGGACCTCGGGGCGGAGGTGGTCACGATCGACCCCGACAAGCACGATGAGATAGTCGCCCACATAAGTCACCTTCCCCAGCTGCTCGCCTCCTCGCTCTGCGCGTTCCTCGCCACCCGCGACCCCGCCTGGCGCAACTACGCGGGCGGGGGCCTGAGGGACACGACCCGGATCGCGGCCTCCGATCCGAAGCTTTGGAGGACGATCCTCGAGGAGAACCGGGACGAGGTCCTGCGCGCGCTTAGGCGATTCCAGGATGACCTTGAGGGGTTTCATGCGGCGCTGGCCAACCGCGACTTTCTCGAGGTGATGTCCCGGCTGGAGCGCGGCCGGGCCTACCGCGACAAGTTCCGCCCGTCTCCGTGACCCCTCCCCTGCAAGATCCCCTTGCGGTGAGGCCGTTTGTCCGGCCGGTCCGCGGCAGCGTGGGCCTTCCCGGCTCCAAGAGCCTGACGAACCGGGCGATGCTGCTCTCCGCGCTCTGCGACGGCCCCGTCACCCTCACCGGCGCGCTCTTCAGCGAGGACACGGTAATCATGGCGGAAGCCCTCCGAAGGCTCGGCTTCAGCGTGGCCGGGGACGAGGCCTCTCGCGAAATCCGGGTCGAGGGGCGCGGCGGCGAGGTCCCTGCGGGCGAAGCCGAGCTCTTCGCCGGCCTTTCGGGAACGGCGGCGCGGTTCCTCACGGCCCTCTGCGCCTCCTCGAGGCGCGGCGTGTACCGGGTGGACGGGGTGGCGCAGATGCGCAGACGACCGATGAAGGGCCTGATCGACGCTCTCCGCGCCCAGGGCGCCGACATTCGGTGCCCCGGGGCGGAGGGCTTCCTCCCGGTCGAGATCCATGCCTGCGGACTGCGCGGCGGGCCCGTCGCAATCGACGCCCGGGAAAGCAGCCAGATGCTCTCGGCGCTCCTCATGGTGGCGCCCCTCGCCAGGGAGGCCGTCGTTGCGACTCCGGAGGCCGGGGTCCGCATGCCCTTCGTGCGGATGACCTTGCGCCAGATGGCCCAGTTCGGCCTAGGGGTTCCTGGGCGCGATGGCGCGCACGGGACGATCCGGGTGAGCCCGGCCGCGTACCATTCTCCCGGGACGTACGCCGTCGAGCCCGACGCAACCACCGCCAGCTATTTCGCGGCCCTGCCGCTCGTCACCGGCGGGTCCCTGAGGCTCGACGGGCTGGGGCCGGCGGTCAGCAGCCTTCAGGGCGACCTCCGGTTCCTAGACGTCCTCGCGCAATGCGGGGCGGCCGTGACGGTCGGCGGCGGCGGGACCACGGTCTCATTCGCAGCGGACGCCCGGCCCCGCGCGACCACGCAGGATTTCTCCGGGTTCTCGGACACCTTCCTCACGCTCGCGGCGATCGCGCCGGTCCTCGACGGGCCGACTCGGATCCACGGGATCGGCCACACGCGCGGGCAGGAGACGGACCGCGTCGCCGGGATGGCGGGCGAGCTGAGGCGCCTCGGCCAGGAGGTCATCGAGTCGGAGGACTCGCTCGAGATTCGCCCGGGACCCCTCCGCCGCGGCGTCACCGTCGAGACCCACGGCGACCACCGGTTTGCGATGAGCTTCGCGGTCCTCGGCTGCCGCGACCTGCGGGGCGACGGGCAGCCCTGGCTCTCCGTCGCCGGCCCGGCCTGCTGCGCGAAGACCTTCCCGGGATTTTTTGAATTGCTCGGCCGTGTTCGCGGAAAATCCTCGGGAACCTGACCATCCGATGTCCGCCAATCCCTTCATCATCGTCGCGATCGACGGCGGCGCGGCCTCGGGCAAGTCGACCACATCGCGGATCCTGGGCGAGCGGTTCAGCCTCCTCCACTCCGACACGGGATCATATTACCGCGCCGTGACGGCCGAGATGCTGCACCGCGGCGCGTCCCCGGACGACATCGGATCGGTCAAGGCCGCCCTCGCGGACCTGCGCCTGGGAACGCGCATCGAGGGCGGCTCGGCCGAGATCGAGATCTCGGGGCGCAGGCCCGGCGACGAGATACGCAGCCGGGAGGTCAACGACGCCGTCTCGCATTTTGCGGCGATTCCGGAGGTGCGGGAGTCGCTCCTCGGCTATCAGCGCGGGCAGACCGCCGCCGCCAGGAAGGGGGGATTCCGCGGGCTCGTCATGGAGGGCCGTGACATCGGGTCCGTGATCTTCCCCGACGCCGATTTCCGCTTCTTCCTCCACGCGGAATCTGCCGAGCGCGAGCGGCGTCGCGAGAAGGAGGGCCGGGTGGACAGGGTGACCGAGCGCGACCGGATCGATTCGTCCAGGAAGACGGCGCCGTTTTCCCGCCCCGCGGGCGCCATCTCGATCGACACCACCCTGCTGACGATCGCGGAGGTGGCGGACCGGATGGCCGCATTCATCGCGCCGAAGTTCGCGCCATGAGCTCGAGGCACCCCCAGCTCGAAATGGAGCCAGTCTACGGCTTCTTCTACGGACTCTGCCGGCTCGTCTACCAGATGTTCTTCCGCGGGGATGTCGCCGGGCTCGAGAACCTCCCGGAGACGGGCGGCTACATTGTCGCGGCAAACCACGCGAGCCACCTCGACCCCCCGATCGTCGGCATGTTCCTCCCGCGCCAGGTGAGCTACTTCGCCCGCAAGACTCTATGGAAGCCCGGCGTCGCCGCCTGGTGGCTCACCACCGTCGGCACGATTCCCGTCGACCGGGACGGCGGGATGAGCATCGACGCGATCAAGCGCGTGCTCCACACGCTCTCCCACGACAAGGTCGTCATCGTGTTCCCCGAGGGGACGCGCTCGCTCACCGGCGAGCTGCAGCCGCCCAGGCCCGGCGTCGGCCTGATCGCGTGCAGGGCGCAGGTACCCGTCGTGCCCGCGCGGGTGTTCGGCTCGTTCGAAGCGTTCGGAAAGAAGGGAAGCCTCCGGCTGGGCACCCCCGTCTCGGTGGCATACGGGCGCCCGCTCACCCCATCCGAATACGACCGCCCAGAGGACGGCAGGGAACGCTATGCGCGGACCGCCGCGCGCATCATGGCGGCCATCAACCGGATAGAGCGGCCATCGGCCTCCGTGGTCTGACGTTCGGCAGGGGCCTACTCGAGGCCGGCCGCCTTGCGAGCGCGCCTGATAACTCCCGCGGCGACAGAACGGGCACGGGCGGCCCCATCCCTGAGCACCTGGTCGACGTAGTCGGGGTTCGCCAGAAGCTCGGCGCGGCGCGCGCGCGCGGGCGCGAAGAAGGCCCAGAAGTGCTCGAAAAGCCCCTTCTTCAGGTCGCCGTAACCCAGCCCACCGGCCCGCAGGCGGGCCTCGTAGTCCGCAGCCACGTCGGAGGGCGCCAGCAACTTCAGAAACTGCACGCATATATTGCGCTCCGCGTCGGGTTTCGGCTCAGCTGGCGTCCTGCTGTCCATGACGATCGACATGATCTTTTTCCGAAGCGCCTTCTCATCTGCGAATATCTCGAGCGTGTTCCCGTAGCTCTTGCTCATCTTCTGGCCGTCCAGTCCGGGAATGTTTCCGCAGTCGCGGCGTATCACGGGCTCAGGCACGACGAAGGTCTCGCCGTAGGTCTGGTTGAACTTGGCGGCGATGTCGCGTGTCATCTCCAGGTGCTGCTTCTGGTCCTGGCCCACCGGAACGGCGTTCGTGTCGTAGAGGAGGATGTCCGCGGCCATCAGCACCGGGTACGCGAAAAGCCCGAAATTCGGCGAGATGCCCTTCGCGGTCTTGTCCTTGTAGCCGTGGGCGCGCTCAAGGAGTCCCATCGGGGTCAGGCTTCCGATCAGCCAGGTGAGCTCGCACACCTCGGGCAAGTCGCTCTGGCGCCAGAACACGCTTTTCACCGGGTCGAGGCCGCAGGCGAGCCAGTCGACCGCGACCGCCCGGGTGTTGGCAAGCCGCTCATGCGGATCGGTGATCGATGTCATCGAGTGGTAGTCCGCGATGAAGTAGAAGCAGTCGCCCTGCGCCTGCGCCTCGATGGCCGGACGCATGGCGCCGAAGTAGTTGCCGATGTGAACCGGACCGGTGGGGGTGATTCCAGTGAGCGTGCGCATCTCAGACCTTTCGGGGGGCCAGTTCGACCTCCTGCCGGGCCCTCGCGACCGTCGATGGGGCGAGAAAGCCGCCGAACGCGATCGCCGGCATCACGAGCGACCTCGGGCCTAAGAGCGTCCCGGGGTTCAGGACGGCGTTGCAGCCGACTTCCGCCCCGTCGCCGAGGATCGCCCCGAATTTCCTGAGGCCCGTGTCAACGAGCCCGGTCGGCAACCGCACGGCCACCTCCCTGTGGTCCAGCCTGAAGTTCGAGCAGATCGCGCCGGCGCCCAGGTGGGCCCGGTTCCCGAGGATCGAGTCGCCCACGTAGTTGAAATGCGGCGCCTGCACCCCGTCCATGAGGAGGCAGTTCTTGAACTCGCAGGCGTTGCCAAGGACGCATTCCTCGCCCACGATCACGTTTCCCCTGATGAACGCACCCGGCCGGATCTCCGTTCCCGCGCCGATCCAGACGGGGCCGATTATGGTGGCGTGATCCGGAAGCGCGACGCTCGGGTCGATGTGAACGCGGCCCTCCACATGGACGCCTGGGGGCGCCTTGGGCGGCCTCGGCTGGTTCAGATGCACCTCCAGCGCCGGCGCGATCTGCCCCAGCCAATCCCACGGGGCCGCGTCCGGGGAAAAGAAAGCGCGAAAAACGGCGAGCGAATCGGGGAGCGCGAAAAATTCGGAGGCCTTCACTGGGCATTCAGCGTGCACAAAAAAGCCGCCGGTTGACAGCGGCTTTTTTTGGCCTTCCCGGGGGCCGCGAACCGGCTCAGCGGCGGCTCAAGCCGGGGGCACAGGCGCCCAGTCGGCGTCCGGGTTGAATTCCGTCATCGCGGCGGCGATTTCGGCGCTCTGGGCGCCGAGGTTGCACTCATAGACCCTGCCCCCCTGATTCACGATGAAGGTCATCACTCCCGACTCCCCCCAGTGGGCGGGATACGCCATCAGGGCAAACCCGGCGACCATGTTGCCATTGATGACGTAGCTATAGGCCCCGCCGGGCGCCGCCGGGCCCTGAGCCGTGAGGATCTTGAAGAGGTACCCGTGGAACGGCTGCGGCTGGCCCTCGGCCGTCGTCCGGGTGTAGCCCTCCGCGCGTTCCTCGGCCACGAGCGGCCCAAAGGGGCTCTGGTCGTCGTCGGGCGACGCGCGCCAGTAGAGCCCGTCCCTCTTGCCGGAAGTGCTCCTTATCCTCTGCGCGTACTTGAACACCGCGCTCCCGTCGCGATCCTCGCTCGCGTACTCGCGCTGTGCCGCGACATAGGCCCGGCAGACCCCGATGGCGGTGAGTTCGCCCTTGCCGATCCGCCGGTTTATGACCTCGTCCTTGCCCGCCACGGTGTCGAAGTACCACGAGCCGTCCCTGCGGACGAGCGGGATGGGCATCGGCCAGTTCTGGGCCCCTATGTTTAGGACAAACCGGTCGTCCGCCTTCCTGACCCAACGGGCATACTGCCCAAGGGACTTGGCGAAGGAGGCAAACTCGATCGCGTCCTGCTTTGGGTCCCCCGAAAGGAGCTCCTTTACCTCGGGCCCGAAGATTGCGTCGACGGCGGGCCTGTCGCCGGTCCTGGCCGCGGCCACGAGGGCCCTCACCGCCTCGTCCGGCGAGCTGAAGTGGCGCTGCTGCACCGCGGCACCCGGGGAATCCGCGCGCAGCCACGGCCCGGCGCAGGCCGCAAGCAGGAGCGCGGCGGCGATCACGCGCATTGGGCGATTGGTCTGGAGTGTCATGGTGCCGGAAGGTTGGGTCTTAGCGCCGGTCCCTGGCGCCCTGCGCGGGGGATTCGGAGCGGGCAGGGGCTGATTTCGCGGCGGGTGCCGATTTCGCGGCGGGTGCCGATTTCCTGACCGGTGCGCTCCGGCTTGTCTGCCCGCGGCTGCTTTCGGCCCTGGTGTCCGCGCCCCGGCTGTATCCGCCGTACAAGTCGCCCTTGGGTGCCGGCGTCGAGGGCGTCGGCGCCACCGCGCCGCCATACCCGCGGTAGTTGGGACGGGCCGGGGTCGCTTCGGCCGGCGGATGATAAGTCGCGATCGGACTGCGGGCCAGTACCCGCGCGCCAGCGCTGGGCCGCGCATTCGGAGAATTCACCCGCGCGCCAGCGCTGGGCCGCGCATTCGGAGAATTCGCCCCCGGCCTGTAAAAATCCCGCACGAGCGCGTGCCCGCGGCGCGGATCGGGGTGCCAGCGGACGCCGCCGAAATGGGGATCCCGCCAGTCGCGCCGGTATGCCCAGCCCGGATGCCACGGGCCGGCCCAGATCCCGAAATTGTCCCAATCGCATTCGAAGCCAAGCCACGCCCCCACTGGGAATCCGACGCCAAAGGTGACATACGGCCCAGCGTATCCTTCGGGCGCGTCGCCGTAGACCATATCCGGGTCGTACTCGGGAACGTACATCGTGTCCTGCTGGGCGGGTATGACACGGATGTCGTCGCCCTCCATGTCGACCTGCTGCTGGGGGGTATCGACGAGCGTGCCCGCCGCCTTGGCCTTTGCCCGCAACTGCTGGATCGACTGCATGACGTCGGCCGGCTGCATCGCGAACGCCGCCCCGAGGGCGCGCGTCCAGTCGAGGTTGTCGTTCATCCATTTCAGCACGTCCGGATAGTGCGCCAGCCCCCTCACGCTCGGATCCCAGGGCTGGGCGTCGATCCCGGACGGATTCCCGCCGGACGCGACGTATTGTGCAGCGAGGGAGATATCGGAAGGCGCGGTCGACGCAGGGAGGATGAGCGCAATGAGCGGATCCGGGTAGAGCCCGATCGGCGCCAGCAGCTGGTCGAGCTGCTCCGGGGTGTATGCCGTCCCCGCAACGCCCTCGGCCGGCGCCTGCGCCCGCAGCGAGACCGCGAGGCAAAGGGCTGTGAACAGGGCAAGGGGAGCCTTCATGGGTTTCTGCCTAGCAAGACAGCTCCCGAGGCCCGATGGTTGCGAACATAAGCGCGATTTCCCAAGAATTATGGACTCCCCGTCCGGGCAGGCGCGGCTCGCGCGCTTGCCGCTGGCTCCCCCCCGAGCACCCTGGCAAACGTCTCTGCATCTACGTTGCCTCCCGTGAACACCGTGCCCACGCGCCGGCCCGCGACGGCCTCGCGCTCGCGCAGCACCGCGGCAAGCCCCGCGGCGCCTGCGCCCTCGGCCGCGTTGTGCGTGTCGGAGAAGTATGCGCGCATCGCCGCCCCCACCTCGGAATCGGACACGGTGGCGATGCGCTCGGCGCCCCGCAGGATGGACCCGAGGGCGTCGGGGTCCGGCGTGGAGCAGGCCATGCCATCGGCGATCCGCGTCGTGGACGGATGGGGGACGATGCGCCGAGCCTCAAACGACAGGGCGATCCCCGGCGCCTGCTCGGAGGCGACGCCGACTATCGCCGTCGCCAGCCCCAGCGCGTCGCGCGCGGCGATGAGCGCGCAGATGCCCGATCCCATGCCGATCGGGATGTAGACGCGCTCGAGCGGGGGGCTGCTCCGGAGGAAGCAGAGCATTGAGACGGCGTTCCCCCATGCGAGGTCGCGGTGGAACGAGGGCATCCAGTGCAGCCCGCGTTCCCTTGCAAGCCCCTCCGAGTGTACCAGGGCGGCCTGAAAATCGTCGCCGTGCTCGACCAGCTCCGCGCCGAGGCCGCGCATCGCGCGGTTCTTCTCGGCGCTGTTGCCGCGCGGGACCACGACGACGCAGGCGAGCCCGTGTCGGGCGGAGGCGAAGGCCAGCGCCTGTCCGAAGTTACCCCGGGTGGCCCCCAAGATGCCTCGCACCCCGGGCTCCCTCGCGACAAGCCGGCTGACGTAGTTCAGCGCCCCGCGGATCTTGAACGAGCCGATCGCGGTGTGGTTCTCATGCTTCACCCAGAGCTCGCAACCCGCGCGGGCGTTGAGAAGCGGCCACGAGAACTGGGGCGTGGGCGGAACGACCGCGTCAATCCCCGCCGCGATGGCCTCGATCTCGGCGCGTGTCGGGAGATGCCCCATGCCGGGAGGGTGCGCGCCGCGCGGCCGTTCTCAAGCCTTGTCGAGCCGCGGACCAGCGGCTGGTGGCGCTACTGCCGCCCGCGGAAAATGGACCGGGCGAAAAGGCTCGAACCCTCCATCATGGGTTTTCAATAGGCACAAATCCTACGGCTAAGAAGAACCGGCGTCCATCCAACACACAGAATCACACACATCCAGTTCTCGGTCCTCGGGACTCATCAAATCGGGGTAACATCGCCGGCTTGCGTTCTGGACTTGACGCCGGCTTCTGCCGAAAAGCTGGGTGTCGTTCCTATGGGTTGAGCCTGGGCTATCCTGGCTCGGCGTGTATAGGCAAGCTGTATGACCAAAGCCTGCACCGTCATCAGTATTATCCTAAGATCCAGCCAGAATGTGCAGGTTTGTGCGTAACGGAACTCTGGCGGTGGCGTTCGGGAGGAATCCTGCGAAGGGAATCGGCAGGGCCACAAGGCAAAGCTCGGCAGGCCGTTTCGTACCGGCGCCTGCGAAGGCTTCGTTTCAAATCCGCAAGCTGCACGGCTGCCCCTCTGCACCGCCGCCTACCTAGTAGGGAAAGACCCCATATTTCGGCGAACCATTTGGGGCGATATTTAGCTGCCCCAGTGTTCCCATGTTAAAGGCTATCTCCATCCTCAGCCTTATAGCCGCCTTTATTCTTCTCGTTGTAGTCGGCGCCGTCCGTAAGGCCCCCGAGGGTTATGAGGACGCGGATGCCTTCCACCTCGGAAAAGCGCCGGACCCACCGCCGGTGGTCATTGACAGGGCGGCCTTGTCGTCATGCCTGCGTTTGAGGGCATCTGAAGGTTCAGTACAGTCCCCTACCCATCCCAAAGCTCCAACTTTAGACACTTGAGTCATCGTGACTGACGGAGACACAACCTTTTTGCGCAGGCTCAAAATCACTGAACGCGACGGCGAATCTGCGGCTCTGGTTGATTCCACCCGCAATAAGCGCAATTGCGGGTTTACTGAACCCCTTTACCCAGTGCCCTCTTTCCCGACAACGATGTCAGTATTCCTTACGGTTTCTCCGCCACGAGTGTGCCGCGCTTTATTCAATAGATGTTTTTTAATCCCACACCTGCGAGTTGTGTTGTTATGTAGCGAGACTCGTTGCGTGGCTCGGAGCATATGGCGCGGAACAAGCTTATATATACAATGAGTCGCGATGAAGACACATCTGACCTATCCGGATTAAGACCGAAACAAAAATGGAAGCGATGAACAGGAGAATACAGACAATGAAGACGGCTTCCTTCCCGATGGCGGTACAGATCTGCGCAAGGCTACTTCTTATCGCCATCGTATTTGCGGTTGGGGTGACGTAATGGATCAGGGCGCCATGGCTGGTGACGTAAACCTTGGAACGGCCAACAATTTTTCGGTTCTGGCTGCCTCCACAATAACAAACACCGGCCCAACTGTTATTAACGGAGGCAACGTCGGGTTATCACCAGGAACTTCGATTACTGGCTTTCCTCCAGGAATAATAGATTCCCCTTACACAACTGACGTGGCCGATGCGGCAGCTCTACAAGCCCAAAAAGACTTGACCATTGCTTATAACGCTGCCGCTGGACTCGCACGGACTTCAACTCTCACGGGTACGGATCTCGGGGGACTAACTCTGACGCCTGGTGTTTACTTCTTTGCTTCCTCAGCAGAGCTCACGGGAGCCCTGACACTCAATGACATGGGAAATCCCGATGCAGTCTTCGTTTTCCAAATCGGATCAACCCTCACCACGGCATCGGGCAGTTCAGTAGTATCGATCAACGACCCCTCCACCCCGGGCATCAGTGTTTTTTGGCAGGTCGGCAGTTCGGCGACGCTCGGAACAGGCACTGAATTCGAGGGGAACATCTTGGCCAATACATCAATAACGCTGGATACGAATGCAACGGTCGATGGCCGACTATTGGCAGAGACCGGCACGGTTACTTTGGATGACAATACCATTACGGCACCGCCAGCGGAGGTGTTGAGTGGCGGCGGCGGCGGAGGTGGTGGCGGTGGCGGTGTTTCTCACGTGCCGGATGCCGGCAGCACTCTTCTGCTGCTAGGCTTTGGACTGACGGCTATGTTTGCGTTTGGGCGACGGTCGTTTTCCCGGGCCTGATAGCGGCGTTAAGGAGTTGCACCTGTCTTCCCTGCGCATCCACGACGCGCCAGACGACTTTTTATTCGGACACGGCCTCGCCGAGCGATTCCTGCTGCTGCGGGCCGCGGTAGTTCGTTAGACCGCACCCCCTCTTCTTAGCCCGTAACTCCGCAAGCATTGCTGCTTTGGGGGCCTCAAAAAATGCGAGATCGGGCCTGTAAGCATTGCTGGAGCGATTGGCCTTAACGACACCTAAGAGATTGGTAGAGATCGAGCGTGAATGCGCAAACTTGGCGATGGATGTCAGAAGTATTCTCTCGGGACAGCCTGCGTAAGTGAGTTGAAGTTCGCGCCGCCTCGGATGGTTAACGACATGCCCTGCCGAGAGGATCCCGAAGTGGTTGTCGATTTGCACAAGTGTGCCGGAATCCAAGGGAGCGCCATTGACGATCATTGGGACTGTGTAAGTTTTTGTGATACACCTGACCTCTTCCGTTAGAGGCTCGGCGAGGACCAGTCCAGGCAGCGGATCCGGCCATAAGCAGCTCTGCCGAGCTGAACACGCAAGCCCGAGTCCCAAGTCCGGACATAACCCGGTCATCTTTCGCTGGCCAGCCTCCTTTGTTACGAGAGGTTACCTCTCGTTCTCGAGCGCCATCGGATCAATTCCTTTAGCCGCTCCCAATGCGGCTCTGGTGATTTCAACCGATCTGTAAACAACAGGGCGCATCTAACGACAGATCACCAATCTCCAGGTTCCGCGGGGTTTGAAGACAGTCCTTAAAAGACAGCCGTCGGCGTTGGGGACTTGACGGCGGTTTCTGGCGAAAAGCTGGGTGTCATTCCTGCGGGTTGAACCTGGGCTATCCTGGCTCGGCGTGTATCGGCAAGCTGTATAAGCAAAGCAGGCGCCGTCATCAGTATTATCCTAAGATCCACCCAGAATGTGCTGGTTCGGGCGTAGCGGATATCGAGGTTGATCATTTCGTCGAATGTGGTCCGGTTTTTGCCAGAAACCTGCCACAGACCTGTGAGCCCAGGCACCGCGTCAGAACGCTCCCGCTGCCAAGACTGGTATCTTTCGTATTCATAGGACAGGCAGGGCCGGGGGCCGACGATGCTCATCTCCCTTCGAAATACGTTGATGATCTGCGGCAATTCGTCGAGGCCTGTCGCTCGCAGGAGCCATCCCCCGGGAATAAGCCGGGAATCCCCCTTTGTGTCCAGTTTGACCATGGGGGCATTTGAACTCAGCAGGCTGATGAGGTACGCTTGGTGGCTTTTGGAATCGGCGCCGACAAGCATCGTGCGAAACTTGTAGCACATGAAGCGCGATCCCTTGTAGCCGACGCGCTCCTGCCTGAACAATATGGGTCCCGGCGAAACCAATCTTAGGGCAATGGCCATCAGGACGGTGATCAGGCAAAGAAACGGCAAAGCCACCAGGCAGCACGCAAGGTCGATGGCGCGCTTCCATGCGGGTATCTTGACGGGGCTGTTTGTGATCAACATTTTTGCAAGGGGCGCCGAGTGCGCGAAAGAATTCATGGAGCGTTAGGGTAGGAGTGGTGTGACGGCCGCCCAAATTCAGCCGATTGGCGTGTACCGAAGAGTACCAAATGCGGGCGATCTGTTCAGTCGGGCCGCGTTGTAGTTCTGAGAATCTCCGTGGGACAAAAGGCCGTGGACCTTCTCGATCAATGCGGAGGCCGAAAAAGGTTTTCCCAGGACCGCGCCAGGATGAACGATTCCCTTCAAAATTGTTTTGGACATGGGTAGCGATCCAGAAATTAGGATGCAGGGCGGTTTGGTCGAAACCGCCCGCATCCGCTCGATCAGCGCCAGGCCGGTCAACTTTGGCATTTCATGGTCGGTTATGAGCAAGTCATAGGCCGTGACGCAAAGCGCCGCCCAGCCCTCTTCGCCGTCCCGGGCCGTGTCCACTCGAAAACCCGCCCGGATGACGTTGTCGGCCACCAGATCTCGGAGTTCCGGCTCATCGTCAACCACCAGAATCCGCTTGGGCGCGGACGTCCCGACTCCACCCATCCCATAAGAAGAGCGCGACCCGGCTGCCTCTTCTACGCTCCTTGAGGTGGTGCATGTCGAGGTCCCGGTCTCCGCTGGCCGCAGAGCGTCAGCGGTTAGCTGAATATCTTTCTGGGTTAACAAACGACGGCTAGGAAGGGTTTCGCCACGTACGTAAAAATACCTAAGAACAGATCAGGAGCATATGGGGTCTATCCCTACTTTCTCTCAAAGAAAGCGCCTTCGCCCACAAATTGCACCAGGTGGACCATTCATTATCTTGACGACTTGTCGGCTTAACTGAGGTCCCTTCAGCTCATTAGGCATTCCTCCATCGAGATCGCCGCCGGATTCAGGCATCCCGAGGCAGAGGCCGCGACGAACCCAGTGGATGATCTAAAAAGTGTCCGATAACTGCCCTTTCAGAGCCCACGCCATATACATACGGATTCACACGCATCTTTGGATCGCAGAGGGCTTTCCCAGTCGCAGCCGGTCACAACCAACCGGAAAACGCACCTCCATCCATCGGTCGCGTTTAGACGCAAAAAGACCCCAGGCGTCGCCACCAGGGGTCCTTCCGAAAATGGAGCGGGCGAGGCGGCTCGAACGCCCGACGTCCACCTTGGCAAGGTGGTGCTCTACCAACTGAGCTACGCCCGCAATTTAGGGGCCGGATGAGACTACCCGTCCCGCCGGGTCGTCAACATCATTTCAGGGTCAGCTTGTCGGGGCCGGATCCTGCATCCTCGGGGCCCCGCCCGCCGCCGTCCCCGGATCCGTCCTTGTCCCTGCCTGAATAGTATGAGTAGGCCTGGGTGTAGTACCCGTAATCCTCGCCGGTCCCCCTTGGCACCTGGGTCAGCACGGCTCCGAGGATCGGAATCTTCAACCCAATGATGTTCTGCTGGGCCCTCAGGACCATGTTCGCGGGGTTGCGCCGGTGCTGGATCAGAAGGATCACGCCGTCGGCGACACCCGCGAGCAGGCTGGAATCGCTCACGCCGATGATCGGCGGCGAATCGATCATGACCCGGTCATAGCGGCCCCGGAGCGAGGCGACCAGCTCGCGGAGTCGGTTGGCGAAGAGGAGGCTCAGCGAAAATCCCGGCATCCCCCCGCTCGTCAGGAGATCGACCCCCGGGGCAACGGACTTCCGGATGGCCGCCCCGATGTCGCACTTGCCCGCGAGCACATCGCTCAGCCCGGGCGCCTTGGGGCAGTTGGCGAGTCGATGCTGCGCGGGCCTGCGCAAGTCGCCGTCGACCAGGAGCACGCGCTCGCCGTAGGCGCCCATCAGGTGCGCCAGCCGGCAGATCGTCGTGCTCTTCCCCTCGGCGGGCCCCGCCGAGAATACGACGATGACCGCGGGCTGCCCCGGCTTCAGCGCGAGGTTGAGGTTCGTGTGGAGCACGCGGTACGGCTCCGCCTCCCCGGGCTCGTCCCTCTCCGCGCCCATGGGGTCGTGGTGGTGCGGAATCACGCCGAGGACCGGGATCTTGAGCCTGTCCTCGATGTCCGCGACGTCGCGCAGGCTTGTGTCGAAGTACTCGAGCGTGAGCGCGACGCCGACCCCGAGCACGCCCCCGAAGAGGATGGCGCTCGCGATGTTCAGCACCCAGTTCGGGCGGCTGGGGCGGCGGGCGGGCAGCGCGGTGTTGAGGATCTCGATCGTGCGCTTCGGCACCTGGAAGTCGATCTCGCGCTGGCGCAGCGTGAGCTTGAGCGTCGTGTACAGCCTCGTCTCGTCGTCGAGCTTCTGGGCGGCCTCCTCGAACGGCCGCATCCGCTCGCGCGCCGACAGGATCTGGTCCACCTTGGCCTTCGAAAGCTGGCTCTCGAGCTCGTCGACGCGCGCCTCGGCCTCCTTGTAGGCGATCTCCAGGGCGCTCTCGTATCCTCGCAGCAGGGCCTCGAGCTGCTCCTTCATCTTGGCGCGGTTCTCGGTCGCCGAGACGAGGTCGGGATGCGCCTCGCCCAGGCGCCCCTTCAGCTGGGCGACCTTCTGGTCGGCGATGAGGTAGGCCTGGAGCAGGTTCTGGATGTTCTGGTCCGGGATCAGCTCCGAGTTCACGAGCCCCATCCGGTCCTCGACCGGAATGGCCTTGAACCGGTCCCAGCGCGTCTTGCGGCCGATCGCGTCGACCCGAAGCGCGATCAGCGAATTCTGCATCTGCCTGAGCGTCTCGATCTCCATGTCGGAGTACTTCGCGTTGAGGTCGACGCCCGAGATGTTCAGGTCCTTGCGCAGCTTCTCGACGGCGTCGCGCTGCCTGGTGACTGCGCCCTCCTGCTGGGCAAGCTCCCGCTCCAGCTGGGCCAGGCCCTCCCGCTGCTGGGAGGTCGCGAGCGCAATGCGGTCGTCCGAATACTCGCGCGCGATCTCGTTGGCGATGTCCGCGGCCAGCGCCGGCTGCTGCGCCAGCACGTTGATCTCGATCAGCGACGAGCTCCTCTGCGACTCGACCCTGAGCATCCTGCCCACGAGGTACCGGTAGCTGACGTCCCTCTCCAGGGCCGCGCCGGGCGCCCCCACGGCGGCGGCGAGCTTCGTATTGAGGCCGAGCCGGTCGATCACCGGATACAGGATCTTCTCCTCCTGCATGATCTTGACCTGGTCCTGCAGGAAATAGGGGTCGTAGACGCCGCTGCTCTGCGCCTGGAAGAGCCTCACCTCGCCCTCGGGCTTCTCGACCCGCACCTTCGCCGTCGCGAGGTACCACCGCGGCAGGAACGCGGTCACCGCGAGCGTCGTCGCGAGCACGAGACCCGCGATGAGCGCGACTAGCGCCCACCGCTGCCTCATGACCCTGAAGAGGTCGGCGAGGGATGCGCTTTCCCTGGGGCTGGAATAAGACGGCATGGGGACGGTTGGGGCCTTCTTCCCCTCGGGCGGGAGGGCGGCTCCGGGCGGTGTCAGAAGATCACGGTGGCGCGCAGTCCGAACTGCTGCCTGTTCATCCCGCGCGCCGAGATCCCGGAGTCGACGAAGTCGTAGTCGTACGAGGCGGTCACCTTCCAGCTCCTGGCGGGAAGGTAGGTGAGCGCCAACCCCGCGTGCGTCGAGTCCTCCCGGACATCCGCCTGCCCGGGCCGGCCGAGGAGCGTCGCCGGCACATACTCCACCGACGCGGAGCCGACGACGGCGGCGCTGACCGCGTGCTGGATGTTCACGAACATCCGGTTCGTCCTCTCGTCGGAGAACAGCAACGGGTTGGATGTCTCCTCGAGGTCGAACGTGTAGCCTGCGCTGATGAACGACCCCTTGGCGTAGTCGAACTTGGCGGCGACCTCGGCGAAGGGGGTCGTCTCGTCCGAAAGGCCGTCGCGCCGCGTGTGCTCGCCGCCCACACGGACGCTCGCGGTCAGCCTCGGGCCCACCTTGTAGTCAAACCCCGCCATCAGGAAGTCGGAATGCTTGTCGTTGTCGGCCGGGTCGCCCCTGTAGTCGACGTCCAGGTGCCGGTACTCCGCGGCCACCCTGAGGTTCGGGAGAAGGCTGTAGTCGGACTCCAGGCCGTACAGGTTCTCGAAGCGGTTCAGCTCGTGCCCCAGCACCGGGTCCGTGTAGTCGTAATACATCACGCGCGCCTTGAGGGACAGCCCGAGCCTCTCCACCGGCGCAAACGTGAACTTGCCGTCGAACTCGTTGCTCTGGAGCGTCTGGTCGGTGTTGACCGGAACGCCGGACAGGAGCGCCTGCGGGTTCTGGTCGTAGGCGTAGTCGTCGGCCAGGTCGAGCACCGAGGTCGGGGAGAACGAGTGGGCCACGCGGGCGCCGATGTCCTGGCTGTAGAGCGTCTTCGGGCCGGGCCGGTTGTCGAAATAATCGATCCTCGGCTGGAAGGATGCCGAGAGGAAGGTCTGCTCGGAGAGGGACGAATTGAACGCGATCTTCGTAGCCACCTCGAAGATGGTGCTGGCGATCGCGTCCGTCGCGGATCCGAACACGTTGGAGTCGTAGCTGATCCCGCCCTCCAGGGATATCGTCAGGCCCTTGCCCTTCTCCTGTTCCGGAATGGGCGCGTAGACGGCCCGCGCGATCGCGCAAAAGCTTACCGACGAACCCAAAAGGATGATTCGAAGCTTTCTCATTAATGGTGCCCGGAGAATGATCGCCAACGTGCCACGGCGCCAACTGCTTGCAAGAGCATTTCTGGGCGGCGCAGCTACCGCTGCCTCGCCGCCGGCAGGGATGGGTTGAAAAGGACGTAGAGATTGTCGGCGAGCTTCTGGGGCGACGAGAGCGGGAAATCGGGCGGCATCGCTCCGGTGAGCAGCCCGCCGTACACCTCGCCCCACTGGCCGATCCGCGGAACGGCCGCCGACTGGAACCCGGGGGCCCTGGGGCGCGCGTTCAAGTCCGAGAAGAACGGGCGGTCCAGCGTCTTGGGCGTGAGCAGCAGCTCGCCGGTCGGCTGGTCGACCTGGACGGCGTAGAAGTCGTGCAGCGTCGCGGGCTGCGCCCAAGCCCGGGTCCGGCCGTACCAGGCGAGCCCCGCGGGCACGTCCGCCATGAGCCCGTAACGGGCGGCGGCGCCGGATGCGTCAAGCTGGCGGCGCATCCCCTGAAGAAGCACCGGGAAATACGGGGGGTATTGGAAGTGGAGCCAGTGGGGGTCCAGCGCGTCGTGGACGAGCGGAAGCGACTGGAGGACGAGCAGAGCCCCGGCGCAGGCCCTCGGCCAGGCGGACAGCGCGGAATGGCTCGACAGGAGGACAAAGAAGAATCCCGCCCCGAAGACAATGATGAGCGGCGAGAGCCACACGACCGCCTGGCGCTCGCTCTCGCCCGAATTCAGGGCCGCCTGGGCCCCGATCAGGACGAGGAGTGAGATCGCGAAGAGCCACCGGATCCGGTTGACCGGCCCGGATCGGAACGCGTAGAGCCAGCCCGCCGCGAAGAACGCGAAAAACCACATCGCGCCGCCCGACCACAGGCGCGTCCTCAGGTTCTCCTGGAGCGAGCTCAGGACCTTGTTCGAAAGCTTGTTCAGGTCGATGGCCGGCAGCTGCGCCGAAAGCGTCGCGCGGACGACCGAGGGCTCGGCCGTCGTGTCGCCCGCCTTGAGCGCGATGTTCTGGACGGCGAGCCCGACCGGCAGCCCCGTGACGGCCATGTTGCGCACGACCCAGGGGGCGGTGACGAGCGCGAACCCGCACGCGACGAGCCCCATCGAGAGCCAGCGCGACGCGCCTCCGAACCGCCTGGCCGCGCCGGCCGCCGCGACCAGGACAAGGGCGCCGGCGGAATACTCGGCGAGAAAGAGGGCGCCGCACAGGGCGCCCAGGGCCCCGAGCGGGGCGGCCGCATGCCGCAGGTCCTGCGCCGACTCCGCCCGCCACCACGCGTGGAACGCGCCCAGCGCGAGCACCATCATGAGTGCCGTGCCGTTGACCGCCACCACCTGCTGCCAGACCGGCACCGAGACGAAGAGGGCGATCGCCGACAGCCACCCGGCGGGCGCGCCGAAAAGGCGCCGGCCCAGATCGAACGCGAGCCAGACCGCTAGCCAGAAAAGGGCGAGGTTGAGCCCCAGCAGGAAATAGTCGGCCCCAAACCCGAACGGGGGGGAGGGCGCGGGTGCGAAGAGCGCATCGTTCCACGCGTGCGGAAGGAGCCGGAACATGCGAAGCGCGCCCGCGATCACCATCGGGTAAAGCGGCGCCTGGTAGACCTCTGGATAGGCCCGGGACGGGTCGAAGCGGACGCCCTGCGCCCCGAAGAACGCGACCGCCTGCGGGTAGTTGACGCGGGTCGTGAATCCCTCGCCCAGGGCGATCTGCCTGCCCATGTCGGCCTGCGCAAGCGTCGCCTCGCTCGTGGCTCCGTGGAACTGCTTCCATGCGAGCAGGGCGGAGACGACGAGCCCGCACACGACGAGCGCCCCCAGCCGGACCCATCGCGCCCCCCCGCCCATCTCGAGCCAGTGGATCAGCTCCTGCGTGGTGCGCGCGCGGACGGTCATTTATCGGTCACGTCGAGCTCGGGCCACTGGGCCAGCTTGCGGTGGAGCGTCCGCCGGCTGATCCCCATCAATTCCGCCGCCCTGGTGCGGTTTCCCCGGGACTTGATCAGCGCCTCCCGGAGGATCCGCCTCTCGTTCTGCTCCACGGAAAGCGTCGGCAGCGCCCCCGCGTCGGGGGGGCCCCCCGACCCCCGGGGAGAATCGGGCGCGCCCCGGAACCGCGGGTCGAGGTCGAATTCGGACAGCCGGGCCCCCTTGCGGAGCACGACCGCGTTCTCGCAGAAATTGCGGAGCTCGCGGATGTTTCCGGGCCAGGAATAGGCCTGCAGCGTCTTCATCGCGCCCGGCTCGACCTCGATCGGCGGGACGCCGTTCTCCTCCGAGAACAGCCTTATGAAATGCGCGAGCAGCGCCGGGATATCCTCCCGCCTCTGACGCAGCGGCGGCATCACGAAGCGCACGACGTCCAGGCGGAAGAACAGGTCCTCCCGGAACTTCCCCTCGCGCACAAGCTGCTCCAGGCCCCGGTTGGTCGCCGTCACGAGGCGGACGTCCAGGCTGACCGTCTTGGAGCCGCCGACCCGGTCGATCGACTTGGTCTCGAGGAACCTCAGGAGCTTCACCTGGATCGCCGGGGAGATGTCCCCGATCTCGTCGAGGAAGAGGGTTCCGCCGTCCGCCGACTCGAACCGGCCGATCCGCCGCTCCGTGGCGCCCGTGAACGAGCCCTTCTCGTGCCCGAAGAGCTCGCTCTCGAGCAGGCTTTCCGAAAGCGCCGCGCAGTGCACCGCGATGAAGGGCCCCCTCGACCGCGGGCTCGACTGGTGGATCGCCTGCGCGATCAGCTCCTTGCCCGTGCCCGACTCGCCCTCGATGAGGATCGTGGCCTTGGACTGCGCCACCTTCTTCACGCTCTCGATCACGTCCTTGAGGAGCGGCGAGTCCCCCACGATCCCGTCCACGTCGAACTTCTCGTCCAGGCGCTCATGCAGCTGCTTGACCTCGACCTCGAGGGTCTTCGCCTTGAGCGCCCGGCGGATCAGCACGTCGAGCCGCTCGATGTTCACCGGCTTCGTCAGGAAGTCCACGGCCCCCCTCCTCATCGCCTCGACGGCCGTGTCGATGTTCCCGTAGGCCGTCATCATCAGGACCGCAGGCCTGTTCGGCAGGGCGAGAGCGCGGTCGATCAGCCTCAGGCCGGATTTGCCCGGCATCCTCAGGTCGGTGAGGATGACGTCGAACGGCTGCGCATCCATCAGGTTGAACGCCTCGTCGGCGCCCGCGGCGACGCTCACGTCGTAGTTCTCCGCAAGCGCCTGCTGCAGGCCCTCGCGGGTGTGTTTCTCGTCGTCGACGATGAGCACGCTTGGGACCATGGCGCCATTCCAAGCGACCCGCCGGGGCGGTCAAGCCCGGGAAGCGCGCAAACTCCTAGTGCGCGGGCGCCCCCTCGGGCCTGCCCGGCTCCGCCAGCCGCTGCGCGATCGGAGCAAGCCGGCTCAGCATCAGGCTAAGCGGGGGCGAGCTGTCCACGAGCTCGATGAACTTCTCCCTGCGGGCGTGCAGGAGGTCCCTCACCTTTCCGCGCTGCGTCTCGTCGAGCCTGAGCTCGGTCGCCATCCGGTCGAGCGTCATGGGCACGACCACGAAGTAGGCCAGCGTGCGGAACGGCCTCTGGAGAAGCATCTCGATCTGCGCGTCCGACAAGGGCTTGTCGTCGGCCGACGGCCCGCCGGGGCCCAGCGCCCCGCGCTGCGACCGGAACCTCTTCTCGTAGACGGCCTGCTGCTCGGGCGAAAGCACCACGGCGATGTCGCGGTCGAACTCGGCGTAGATCTCGGCGGCCCTGGCCCTGAAGGCCTCCATCTGCGGGCGTATCGCGTCGATCTGCTCCAGCAGCTGGGCCCGGTTGACGGGCTGCTGGGCGCGGGCCGCCGCGCCCCGCCTCGCGCCGAACTCCCCGAAGAACGCTCCGGGCGGCGGCGGGAACGGACGATGGCGCTCGGCCCACATGCCTGCGCCAAACCCGATCGCGAACACGACCGCGGTCAGCAGCGCTGCGAGTACGCGGTCCCTCATAGGCCCTGTTCGAGGTCGTTCGCCTGGGCGGCAACCTCGCCCCAGCCGGCGATGCTCTGGTCGTTCTCGTCGCTCGAGACGCGCGCGTGGTAGAGCGCAACGGCGACGAGGCACACGGCGGCCGTCGCGGCGCACAGGGCGAAGTGGGCGATGAAGAGGGGCGAGGCCGCTTCGCGCGCCGCGCGCAGGACTCGGTCGGGGAAGCCGGGCGCAATCTGGGCTAACGCGTGCTCGCGCAGGCGCTCCCAGGCTTGGTTTTCAGTTTTCATCGCTGTGGTAGTGTTGTCTCAATCGTTCGCGGGCGCGGTGGAGCCGCGCCTTCACGGCCGCGACGCTCGTCCTGAAGCTCTCGGCGATCTCCGCGTGGCTGCGGCCCTCCTGAACAAGCGCGAGGAGCGCGCGGTCCTTGGGCCGGAGCTGGGCGAGCGCATGCCGGAGCGCGTCGAGCTCCTCCGCGTCGACGGCGCCGGGAGGCTCGGGCACGTTCTCGTGCTCGGGCGCGAAGGGGATGAAGATCCTGCGGAGCTTCTGCCGCCGCAGGTGGTCGATGCAGGTGTTGCGCGCAAGCCGGAAGAGCCACGGCTCGAACTGCTCGGGCGCCTTGAGCCGCGCGATGGCGCGGGCCATCTTGACGAACACCATCTGCGCCAGGTCCTCGACGGAGTCGCTCCTGCCGGTGATGGCGTATGCGAACCCCGCGATCCGGTGCTGGTAGGACACGATGAGCTCGCGCAACGCGGCCTCGTCTCCGCGCTGCGCCCGGCGCACCCGGTCGCCCAGCGTAGTGGTTGAACTTTCATCCATGCGTTTACCATTGCTCTATGGCCGGGATGACGCAGGTCTGGAGGGAAAGATGCGCTTTTTCAACTGGCGCAAGAGCATGCCCCATGCAACCCTACGGCGACCTGGGTGTCCACCCCGTTCGACTCCGGCGGGATGTCGGCCCCCGCGCGCCAAGATGCTCCATAAATCGTCCCCGGTTAATCGCCTCAACATATCATTCGCGGCCTCGTGCCTCGCACTGGCTTTCCTGGGCTTCGGCTGCAGGGCCACGCCGGTGGACGAGATGACGACGGCGGTGGTCTCCGGCGAGCGGCCCGTCGCCATGGAGGGCAGCGAGGCCTTCTTCGGCGGCAAGGTGTCGGCAAAGGTGACCGTGAGTCGCGGGGTGGGCAGCGGTCTTAAGCAGGGCAAGGGCGGCGGCCACGACCGGGCCAGCGCCGGCGACAAGGCGACCTACTCAGCCTACGTGAACAGCGACAGCAAGCAGGTCCTTGGGAACCCCCTGCCCCCCGTGACCCTCCATCTGGTCCTCACGAACGCGGGCACGGAGGAGGTCGCCGTCAAGATGATCGACTTCGACTCGGACCTGGGGAATTTCGTCGTCGACCCCGACACCGTCACGATCCCCCCCGGGCGGACCGCCGAGCCGACGCCCATGGTGTCGCAGCTCGGCGTGAGCTCCGACGAGATTTCATTCAAGGTCAGGCTGCAGCTGGGCAAGGCCAGCGAGACCCGGACGGTCGTCGTCAGGAACGTTCTCGACGAGTCGGGCAAGCCGAAGCCCGGCGCGGGCCAGCGGGCCGTCAGCCCTTGAGCATCCGCACCCTCCGGTCCTTCCTGGGGAACTGGAGCGTGACGACCGTTCCCGTCCCCTCCCGGCTCTCCACGGCGATCTGGCCGCCGTGCGCGCGCATGATCCGCTGGACAATCGTCAGCCCGAGCCCGTGGCCGCCGGGCTTGGTGGTGTGATACGGCTGGAACAGCTTGCCCATGTCCCCCTTCCGGATCCCCGTGCCGCTGTCGCCGAAGACCAGGTAGACCGAGTCGTCGTCCGCGCGCGATCGTATCCTGAGCCTGCCGCCGGACTGCATCGCCTCCAGCGCGTTCTTTGTCAGGTTGAAGAACACCTGCTTGAGCTGGTTGCGGTCGGCCATTACGCTCGGGAGCGCCGCCTGCGTCTCCGCCTCCACCGCGATCCCGCGGTCGGCGAACTCGCGCTTCTGGAACCTGAGCACTTCGGCGAGCACCTCCGCAACGTCCGTCTCGGACAGGTCCGGGGCACGGGGGCGGACCGCCTCGAGGAAATGCGTGATGATCCCGTCGAGCCGCTCGACCTCCTCGCGGCAGACGCCCACGGATTCCGAGATCGAGTCCTCATCCCGGGACCCCTTGAACCTCTTCAGCTTGCGGGCGATCAGCTGCAGGTGGATCGTGAGCGAGTTGAGCGGGTTGCCGAGCTCGTGCGCGACGCCGCCGGCGAGGAGGAGGATCGAGGACGTCCGCTCGTCCTCGATGCGCCGCGCGGTCGTCAGCTTCTCGCTGGTGACGTCGGCGAGGATGACGGCATGGCGGCTCGCCCCGCCGGCGCCCTCCTCGCGGAACGGGACCATGTAGAGCCTGACCGTGCGCGGCTCAGGGTACGAAAGCTCGAACTCCCTCGAGGCCACCTGCGCGCCCCCGTCGCCGCCGAGCGAGGGCGTCAGCCCCGGGACCAGCCGCCAGAGCGTCTGGCCGGCCAGCTTCTCGCCGCTGGATCCCATCAGGCCGTGGGCCGCCTCGTTCGCGTACTCGATGACCCCGTCCGCGGCGATGACGAGCACACCCTCCTGGAGCGTGTTGAAGATCTGCTCGAAGAGGGCGCGTTCCTTCGCGAGCCGCTGGACGAGGTTCGTCAGGTTGACGGCATCGAGGCTGTCCAGCCGCCCCAGCACGCGGTCGAGCGAGGTGTGTTTCTTTCCTGACATCCTTGCCGTTGTGCCCGGGCGGCCCGCAGGGGTCAACGGCCGGGAAGGAAATCCATCTGGTCCGGATCCGCCCGCTGGGCTACCAGCTTCCGCAGGAACATCTCCCGGTGGATGGGGCTCCGCCCCAGCCGGACCACCGCGTCGCGGTGGTCGTCGGTCCCGTAGCCCTTGTGCCTGCCGAACCCGTATCCCGGGTACATCGCGTCCAGCTCGGCCATCAGCCGGTCCCTCGCCACCTTGGCGATGATCGAGGCCATCGCGATGCAGAGTGACCTGGAGTCGCCCCGCACGACGGCGGTGTGGGGATACGGGAATCCCCGGAGCGGAAGCCCGTCCACGAGCACGCGGCACGAGACCGCCGGGATGAACGACTCCCTCTCCTCGACCGAGGAGAAGAGGTCCGGCTCCTCCCTGCGCCGGAAGGCGGCCACGGGGTAGATGCCCTCCATCGCCCGCCGCATCGCGAGCTTGGTCGCGCCCAGGATGTTGTGCTGCTCGATCTCCTCCACGCTCGCGGACCCGTAGTGGGCGTGGATCTGGCCCTGAGCCGCGAGCGACTCGAACTCGGCCCAGAGGGACTCGCGCTCGGCGCCGGACAGCTGCTTCGAGTCGTTCACGCGGCCGGCCTTGTAGGCGGCCCACCGGCCCTCGAGGAAGTCGCGGGTCACGAGGACGGCGCCGGCGACCACGGGCCCCGCGAGCGCGCCGCGGCCGACCTCGTCGACGCCGATCAGGCTTTCAAACCCCTCGATCTTCTTCAGGTCGAAGCTGCGGAGCTGTCGGCGCTTCGGCATAGGGCAGTCGCGGTCCTCCCCCTTACCCGCCCCACTGCATCCGCTCCCTGGGCTTGGGAAGCGGCAGCTCGTCCAGCTTGCCTGCGGCGAGGACGACCTCGTAGGCCGTCCGGAAGTGGAGCTTGGCGAAGTCGCCAAGGGCGCGGGCCCCGAAGCGCTCGATGATCCGCGCCGCCTGCTCCTTGACGAGCGGCCCGGCGCCCTTCTGCAAGGGGCCGCCGAAGCGCCTCGACAGCGAATGCATCCGGCGGACATACTCGGCGCGGGCGACGACCGAGGCCGCGGCCACGACCGGATCCTCCTCAGCCCTCGTCCGCATCCTCAGGTCGAAGTCCCGGATCCCCATCTTCGAGAGCTCCCGCTGGGCTAGCGGCTGCTTGCTGAACTGGTCGAGCAGACCCCAGGCCACCCTCTTCTTCGAGAGGGCCTGGGCCAGCGCCGTCGCATGCTGCCAGGCCAGCAGCCGGTTGAGGTTGGCATGCGGCCGGGACATGAGGAGGTTGTACCTCGGCATTCCGCATAGGCACGTGGCGACGGCCGTCCCGGCCGTTCCGCGGATCAGCTTGTCCAGCTTGACGATCTGCGAGTCGGCGATCCGCTTTGAGTCCTTCACGCCCGCCTTGACCCAGGCCTCGATCGCCGGCTTCTCCGCGATGACCGTCGCCGCGACCACCGGCCCGAACAGGTCGCCCTTGCCGCTCTCGTCGAGGCCGGCGTGCGGCTCGAACCACTCGGGGTGCAGGACCTCGTCGTACCCGAGCACCGGCGCCTTGGTCACCTCCGGCTCGAGCGTCATCGTCACGAATTCCTCGGTGCCCTTGCCGGCGACGACCAGCTTCCCGCTCCCGTAGGCGGTGACATTGCAGTCCCGACCCTTGAACGCGTACCTCGCGTACGCGACGTCAAACGCCTCCCAGCCGCGACCGCTCAGGATGGAGCGCAGCCTCTCCATCTTGGCGTCGTCGAGCTTGAGCGTGTAGGTGCTCAGCCCCCTGGGTTTTTCCTCGTCGTTCTGGCCGCGCTTGGGCATGAGGGATCCATAGTCACAAAATTGCCGCCAATGACACGCAAAACTTCCGCCCGGGACGCGCTGGTGGCGCGGCGCGGGCCCTTCCAGGAAGCCCTGCTGGCCTGGTACCGGGCGTGCCGGAGGCCGCTGCCCTGGCGCGAGTCGCCGTCGCCCTACGGGACCGTCGTGAGCGAGTTCATGCTCCAGCAGACGCGGGTGGCGACGGTCCTTCCCTACTTCGAGCGCTGGATGGCCGCGCTGCCCGACTTCGCGGCGCTCGCCGCCGCGCCCGGGGCGACGGTGCTCAGGCTCTGGGAGGGCCTCGGCTACTACTCGCGCGCCCGCAGCCTGCACCGGCTGGCCAAGGCGGTCGCGCCGCCGGGGGAGCTGCCGCGCACCGCGGGCGGATGGGCCGAGCTTCCCGGGGTCGGCCCCTACACGGCGGCCGCCGTCGCGAGCATCGCCTTCGGCGAGCCCCGCGCGTGCGTGGACGGCAACGTGGTGCGGATCCTGGCGCGCCTCACCCGCGACCCGGCGCGGCACAGGGATGGCGCCTCGGCCTCGAGGGCGTTCGCGCCGCTCGCCCAGGAGCTCGTGAACGCCCGCGCGCCGGGCGACCACAACCAGGCGATGATGGAGCTCGGCGCGACCGTGTGCGTGAGGCGCCGGCCCTCGTGCCCCGTCTGCCCGGTGCGGGGATTCTGCGCCGCCGCCGGGGCCGGCGACCCCGAGGCCTATCCCAGCCTGGAGCCGAAACGGACTGAGCGCCTGTCGGTCGTCCGGGTGTGGTGCGAGCGCGGCGGCGCGGTGCTCCTGCACCGCAACGGCTCCGGGGCGCGCCGGCTGGCGGACCTCCACGAGCTTCCCACGGCGTGTCAGGCGGGCCTCGACCCGGCGCGCGCCTGCGCGGGGCCCCTGATCGCAAGGAAGGCCCGCGGCATCACGCGCTTCCGCGTCCTCGAGTCAATCCATTCGGCGCGGCCGCCGCCGGGAAGACCCGGCCCGGGCCTGGTGTGGGTCCGCATCGGGGACCTCGGCTCGATCGCCATGTCCGGGCCCCACCGCCGGTGGACGACGCAGATCCTTTTGGCCAGAAAGGGCTAGTCCCGGCGCGCGGGCGCCTGATCCGGCGGCTGGCCGGGTGGTGTCTCGACGAGGGCATCCCCCACCCGAATCTCGCCTTCGGACAGGATTTGGCCGCGCAAGCCGCCCTTGTGCAACAAGCCGCGGAGAACTTCTGGGGTCGTCCGCTTCGCCAGGTAATTGCACGGCTCGCACAGGCGCATGCCGCGGATCAGGACGGCCCCGGCCCGAAACTCGCGCCCGACAAGCGTGTTCAGGTCCACGCCCACCGTCACCAGATTGCGGCGGGCGTCCAGCGGCGTAAAGGAGACCCCGTTGCCGGACGCGAACGAGTCAATATGCTCCTTCTGGATCAGCGTGACCTCGAAATCGGGCCTCTGGGGATGCGGCGAGAACGTCCCGGCCCCGTTGTAGTACCGGTCGCCCTCCAGCCCGCGCCCCGGAACCGCGCGGACGCTCGGCACGAAGACCGCCGGCGAGGCCGTGTCTGTCGCGATGACGATATCGATGATCCGCGCCATGTGCGCCTACCCGCGGGATGTCCCGCGCCGGGCGCCGGCGCGCTCCCGCCCCGCGGGGGGCGCGGCGGGTGCGGGCGCAGGGTCCTGTGGCCGTCCCGGCCGCATCATTGCGCGTCCCTGTGGACGGTCTGCGGTGAAAACGCCGGCAGGCACACCGCGACATACTCGGCCCCCTGCGGGCCCGGCGTGCTGTAGCGCACCCATTGTCCGCGCGGCACGATGACGGCCTGTCCCGCCAGGACGTCCTGCGCGCCGTCCTGCGCCTCGACCCGCAGCTGCCCTCGCAGGACGACGGTGAATTCATCGAAATCCGGGGTCTGGCCCGACTCGCTCCAGCCCGGTGGGCTGACCATCCGGGCGACGCTCAACGCGGTGGTGCCTGATGCCACGCGGCCGATAAACTCCTCGATGGACTTGGGGGGAGTGCCGGCGGCCTGGACTCGTGTCGGTGATGTGATGATCTTGTGCATGGTGGTTCGGGGAGGCTGCGTTGGGACGATCGCCTAGCCTCGGCGCGTCCCCCGCCCTTGCAGGGGTCGCGGCGATGCGGACGGAGGGCACGCCGGCCGGCGGGTCGGTTCAGGTGTAATGTTCAAGGCGCTTGCCGAGGCTCAGAACATTGTCCTTCACGAACCCGATGGCAGCATAAAACGAAAAGGCCTAGGCATGGCACCGGACCGGGCTGCTGGTCGGGCGTCGCCACCGGGTCACGGCTTGGGGGGCCACGGCCGGGAGCGTGGGATGAACCGCCGCACATGCCTGCAGTATTCCCGGTAGGAGCCGCCGAACCGCCGCTCCAGCTGCGGCTCCTCGACGAGCGGAATGTAGGCGAGGTTGAGGACGAGGAAGCCGACCGCCCAGGCGCCGTGGGGCGGCGACAGCAGCGCCGACGCCTCGCCAAACAGGAACAGGATGACCCCGGAAATCATCGGGTTTCGGACGAACTGGTACGGTCCGCGCACGACGAACACGCGCGGGGGATCCCACGGCGCTAGCGTGCCCTTCCCCTCGGTCGCAAACCGCCACACCGAGGCGACGAAGAGGACGGAGCCCAGGCCGAGCAGAATCAGGCCCACGGCCTGCAGGAGTGCCGGACCGGCCGAGTGGCCGAGGGTTGGTTCCACGCCGTACCGCCGGGCGATCCAGAGCGGAACGAGAACGGCGACTGTGAACGGAAGGACCGCGATCGCGAGCAGGTGGCGGAGGGCCATGATCATGGTGTGGCGCGGCCCGACGTTGCGGCGGTCCGCGGCTGCGCCCGGCGGCTGGCTCGGCTGCTTGAGATCGAGCGCCATCAGGAGAACGTCGTCATAGGTGCCGTCGACGAATCTGCCACGCTTCCTTCGGCCCTCTTCGCAAAACCCGAGGCCCCGGTACAGCGCGATCGCGGGCCCGTTTGAAGAGAATACATCCAGCTCGATCTTCTCCAGGCCAAGCTGCCGCGCCCTTCCGATTGCCGCCTCAGCCAGCATCCTGCCAATCCCCCTGCCCCGATAGCCTATGAGCACCCCCATGCCCAACCTTCCGATGTGCGCCGTGCCGGACTCGGCTGGGCCAGGTATGGCATCGCACCAACCCACGATCTTCCCGTCCTCCTCCGCGACGAGCTGCGGGTGTCCCGACCTGACGTTTGACGCCAGGAAGGATTGGACCCGCTCGGCCGGAGGCGCTTCCAGCATGGCGAGATACCGCCGCTCGCGGCAGACCGCGTCCAGCACCTCCCGGAATGCCGGTGCGTCCTCTTCGCGAATCTGCCTGATGGCGATCATTGTCCGCCGGACGCCGCAAGGGTCCGCGCCCGGCCCGAGCGTGGATCCCGCCTCGAGGGAGGCGCGCCAGACCCGGGCATCGGATCCGGTGATCGCTCAGGCGCACTTGGAAGGGGCGTCAGATATTCCACGGGCTAAGGAATTCCCAAAGTGATGCAGCAAGAAAGAGCGGTGTGGCGAGCGCATAGATCCTCAGCATGTCCAGGAGCGCCTCCCCTGGAAAGATGCGGGCGAATTTTCCCCCCTGGTACCAGGATCGCGGTCGAAACAGTGAAACCCCCACATTCACGCCGGAACCGACCGCCAGCGAATAGGCCGTGATCTGCAGGGCGACTGTCAGCAAATAGTACGCAGCCGGGCGCACGCGATTCAGGCGGCTTGTGTGGTCCCCCCGAACGGATACGATGCCTCCGACCCAACCCTGATAGGCAACGAATGGATATGGAAGGACAACCGACATCCCCATGACCGCCTTGGGGGCCGAGCCGAGCGCCAGATTGCCGGCGAAGTCCGTGAATGCGGCACGCAGCCCGTTGCCATGATTGCCTTCGATTGCAGCGGGATCGTTCTTTGCCGCGTCGCCAACCAGTTTGTCGCGGTACTGAAGAGCGCTCGGACTTCCGCCATGGACCATGGCGATCCCAACGAGAATCGACGCAACGTAGACACCCGCGACAGTTGAAATGGGCAGGCGAGCGCGAGATACCGCCCGCGCAATCCGGCTCGTCGCACCTGCGAAGGATGCCATGGCGGACAGGGGGTTTGCTCGGGTTATGCCTGACGCCGCAATGATCCCCGGCTACGGCTGGCGCGGCGGCGGCCCCACAGCCGGCGTGACGGACGCAGCCGCCGGGCCCGGCTTCTGGGGCGCCGCCTCCAGGTTTATTCTGAGCAATGGGGGGAACAGGTCCCTCGAGACCGCCATCGTGACATCCTCGAACCCGCCCCGGTGAATCCGAAAGTGATAGCAGCCATCGCTTTCCGAAAAACATTGCTCCAGGTCAGCGTGCACGATTCCTTGCTCATCAGATATCCAGGCCTGCTTGTCCTCGTCGGACACGCGTCGGGCCATGGCCCGCGGATTCTCCTGTTCCTCGGGCACAACGATCGCGCCCGGAATCGGATTCCCGAGCCCGTTGACAAGCATGATGCGGCCAACCGCTTTCGCAGTGTCCGTCGACGTGCAGGCAGTTGCCAGCGCAAGGAAGGCGATTGGGACAAAGGCGCGCATATTGCCTGGCGATGCAATCATCCGCGGCTACGGCTGGCGCGGCTGCGGCCCCGCAGCCGGCGATACAGGCGCAGGCGTTGGATCCGGCGCCTGGTCCGGCCCGGCCGCGCCATCCTCCGGGCCCTTCAGCGACCACAAGGCAACGCGGTAAGGGAAAAGCTCGGCCCGCATCACGCCGTGCCTGACGCAGGGATCACTCCGCATGAGCTCCTCGGCCTCCTTTTCCGATGGCGCGGAAAAGACGACTATGCCGAAGGTTCGCTCGTCCGAATTCAGGGTGCGGCCGGCCATCAATACAACCCCGCTCGCGGTCAGCCTTTCGAGGTACCGGAAGTGTTCGCCAACTATCGATGCTTCGTGCGCGGTTGGGCCAGCGCCAAGCATTTCGAGGCGCGTGGGTTGGATGCGGTAGAGGAATTGCTGCATTACGTTTGGCGCTGCCCGTCGCTGCAATGATCCGCGACTAGGGCCGGCGCCGCGACTGCCCCGCAGCCGGCATGGCAGGCGCAGGCGTCGCTTCCGCCGATTGGTTAGGCGTCACTTCTTTCATCATCACAACCTCCTTGGTTCCACGGTAGTCCGTGCGTTCACGAAAACGCCAGCCAAGACGCGCATAGAACCGCTCCGTGCCAGGAGTGTAAAGATAGAGGCGCGAAATGCCGAGGTTGCTCGCTTCCTCAACGACCCGGCGGACAAGAGCGCCGCCTATGCCCACACCACGGTGGCTTCGCCTGACGAAGACTCCCGCTAGCCACGGCGACAATTCGATCCGCGTGTCCATGTCGTGCGAAACCAGCATCGCCGAGCCGTACAACTCGGCGCCCGAGAAGGCTACAAACACGGTGGGAATCTGCTGGCGCCCGCACGCGGCGCGGAGGCGTCCGGTGCGCGCCTCGATCGTATCGCCAGGGCGTCGGTAGGCCCACTCTTGATGGTGCCAGCGCGCGAGCGAAGGAAGGAACACCTCGTGGTCGGCGAGATAGCCAATATCCATTGTGAATCGGGTACTCCCCTGACGCTGCGATGGTCCGCGCCTAGTCTCGGCGTGACACCTGCCTCGCGGGAGCCATGGCGGGCGCAGGCGTTGGATCCGGCAAATGGGTCGCCAGCTGCCTCATTTCGCACCTCGGTCACTGGGTAGGCTCTCACCCGCGCCGAATCGCGCGGATTACCAGGGGCCCCACGATCACCCCCCAGGTAAGCGCCCACATTGCCAGTGAGACAAGAACCGCGGCGCTGCCAAAGTCCTTGGCCTGGCCTGCGAGTGGATGGCGCTCGATGGATATACGATCGAGCGTCGCCTCGATCGCCGAGTTTATGAGCTCCACGAGCACCACCAGCATCATCGTAAGCACCAGCATGAGGTGCTCGATCCCGTTCACATGAAACATTGCCGAGACAGGCGCCAAGACGGCCAACAAGATAAGCTCCTCGCGGATGGCAGCCTCGTGCCGGATTGCGTGGCAAAAGCCTGCATAGGAATAGCGACAGGCGTCCATCAAACGCCGAACTCCATTTCCGCCTTTCTTATCGATGCGTGGATCAATCATGCCCTGATTCATGACGATATCGTCTTCTTTGCCGACCTCTGAAATGACCCGCGCTGACGAAGGCGCGGGTCGCGCCCCGCAGGAGACGTGCCTGAGGCAGGCGTCGGGTCGGGTGATCGCTCAGCCATTCTTGCGCTTCTTCGCCTTTGGGGCGACGCCGATTCTCGGGTCGCGCCGCTTGGCCAATGTCACGAGGCGCTCAGCCACGCGCTCAAACTCATCGGAGGATTCAGCAAGATACAGCCACTTAGGAAGAACCGGGTGCGGCGAAAGCGGAGGAAATTCGGCGATCAATGACGCATGGTGCTCCCGCTCAGTGCAGATCAGCACTCCACGCCACGGTTCCTCCTTGGCCGAAAAACAAAGCGCCAATCTGCCGTCGATATAGGCGGCCTTTGTCCCGAACATGGCGCCCAATACGAACGCGGCATCCGTTTCTAATGGCTCCCAAAGCCAGGCGTATGGATGTACGCGCGTGATTCGTCCGATATTCTCCACGTGGATTGGCACAGCTTCCTTCCTTGGGTTGCAACGGCCCGCGACTAGGGCCGGCGCGTCGGCAGCCACGCAGCCGGCGTGGCAGGCGGAGGCACCGGATCCGGTGCTTGGTTAGGCCGTTTCACTTTGGCGTGGTTTTGATCTCCAACAGCTTAGCGATCACAGGCACGGAGCGCATTGAATCTACGGGATACCGGATCCCTCTGCCTTCAGCGTAAGGTTTTGCTTCTGCAAACATCTTCTTGATCGCCGCAGGAAGCGAACTCGCCATCGCTAGGCCGTATGCGCGCTCGCCAATAACGATGCCTATCCAAATCTTGCCCGTATCTGGCGTTAGATAGAACAGCGTTCTCTTCCTGTGTTGAACAAGACAGATGCGCCCAAAGGCCGCCTTGGATGGCCTCCATCGCAAATCGAGCGGGGAAGCCCTGTCTTCAATCGCGCGCAGGACGCTGAACCACAGGCCCGCAGCAGGGCCCAGAAATGCGTTCAATTCCGTCTCGGATGGAGGTTTTGCTTTTGCGGGCATTGGGGGCCTAGCGTTGCGATGATCCGCGACAGCCGACGCAGTCGGATCCGGTGCGTGGTTCGACGCGTGTCTTACTCGACCTTCGTGGCGATCCACCATGTTGTGCCTCCAGCGTCTTTGACGCCGGCTCGCTTATTCTCGTCCTGCTTCTTGACCGGCTTCTGTACGGAGGCTGCCCCCGCTTTAAGGGCCTCCCTATATGTCGCGTCCACATCCGGAACGTAGATATGCACATGGGATGAGATCGCTGGCCAATCCGGTGGGACCGGATCGGCAAGCATAATCACGGTGTCGTCAATGCGGACTTCGGCATGCATTACCTTTCCAGATTCATCCGTGATTCTACGCAACTTAGTGGCACCAAAAACCTGGGCCAGGAAGCTGATGGTTGCATCCGCTCCGTCAACAATCAGATATGGCGAGACCGTCGTGTAGCCAATTGGCTTGTGGAGCGAACTCATGTTTTTTCCCTAATAATAGGTAGTTCCCGAACGTCGTAATGATCCGCGCCCAGTCTCAGCGATGACTCCCGCCCCGCAGGAGGCATGACGAGCGCAGGCGCCGGATCCGACAGTTGGTTAGGCTTCATAGACTTCTCGAACAGAGGGCCGAAGAAGGACGATAAACGTAAAAACCCCGAGCACCGTACCGAATGGGACGTGGATGCAGTTTATGCCGGCCACTACCAATGAAAACACACGATATTTTCGTCGCCCGATAAATAGACCCGAAAGAAGATTCGCCACACCGGAAGCAACCAACCACACGCCAAAAATAACGTAGAACCACTTAAAGAGGGCAAAGAACTCTCTTGGAGGAGGCACAGAGCCTTTCTGGTTTTTCCATATTTCCGGGTTCGCTAGAAATGCATGGAAAACGAGATAATGCAGTGCGAGAAAGCCAATCCCCAAAACGGCTAGCCCTGCGCAAACAAAATGGAAGATCGAGAGGAGCCGCAAATGATCTTCGTCGGCTTTCCGTTGGTCGCGCATCAATGGAGGAAGGTCCGCCATGTGTTCCTGCCTAACATCCTAATGATCCGCGCTAGGCCTGGCGAGCCTCCTGTGCCGCAGGAGGGGTGACAGCCAGAAACATCGGATCCGGTAATTGGTTCGGCATCACCTTAGTTCACAAACGGATAGATCTCATCCACGATCCAGTAGCATGCCAGGAAGACAGCAAGAATGACTCCAGCGGACCATAGGATCCACCGCCGACGTAACCAAGCGGAACGGTGCGACGAGCGCTGAAAAAAGATGTCGACTGGATAGGCGGCACAGCAGCAGGCATTCGCGACGGCCGCCAAGACAAGCAGCAACAAGGCGGACCCCCAGGAAATCGCTGGCCGGAAATGCCGCCACGTGAACACAAGCCACGCCAGAGTAACAAGAATCAGAATGACATTGTAACCGACGCGATGCCATTCCCAATACGAAACCGCGTCTTTAGCTAACTCGGGCGCAGACGGCGGTGACGAGCTTCCCAGCGGAGCAGATGCGACTGAGTTTGAATCATTCATGTTTTCCCCCTGGGCAAAGTTTATGCCAAACGTTGCAATGATCCGAGGCTTAGGCTGGCGCGACTCCTGCCCCGCAGAAAGCGTGACATGCGGAGGCGTCTGATCCGGTGATTCGTCGGGCGTGCTCACTTCTTCTTCCGTTTATGAATTATCAAGAAATTCCCATCCCCGTCAGTTACGACAGCCATGTGGCACACGGGCGTCTCCTGTGCTTCAAGGGCGAAGGCGCAACCGCGCTTCTTTAGACAGGCAATGGCGACTCCAAAATCTTCAACCTCCAATGCGACGGCACCGCCATCTTTCGATGGTTTGAAAAGAGGAGCACCGCAGCCTATCGCCAGCGTACCAGCTCCGATGTCGTATTCGATCATACCCATATCGCCCTTTTCAAAGATATGCGTCGGCTTTAGATCAATGATGCCCTCATAAAACTGGCGCGCTTTTTTGAGGCTTGAGACAGGGAGGACGGTGAATGCAATTTCCGTAACTTTCATAGGAACCTAATGTCTTTAGCCGAACGTCATAATGATCCGCGCTAACGATGGCGCGGCTCCTGCACCTCAGGAGACGTGCCTGCGGCAGGCGTCGGTTCAGGTGGTTGGTTAGACCTCCGCGGCCAGTTGGATGTGCACCTCACATTGCTCATTTGAACCAGATCTCAATCTCGCAGCCATCCGGATCGGCGGCGTATGCGTAGGGAATGCCGGGAGCGAACTCGCCACAACGAAGCAGGCGCCCTCCGGCGCGTTCGACCTCGGCGACGGCACGGTCGATGTCGTCGGCGTCCACCAGCCGAAAACCGAAATGTGTGACGCCGCCGCTGAGACCGGCCGTAGCTGAGTTCTCGGTGAAGGTGAGGATGTCGTGCCTGCCAGAAGCCTGGGTGTGGACGAGTCCATCACCACGTCCGTACTCACGCAGACCAAAGATATGCTCGTAGAACCGCAGAGCGCGGCCCATGTCCCGGACGGCGTGATTGATGTGCGTGAGGCCGTAAGTTTGAACCATAATCGCCTCAAGCTTCTTTCACGGGCTAACGTCCTGATGAACCGCGCTAACGATGGCGCGGCTCCTGACCCGCAGGAGGCATGACGAGCGCAGGCGTCGGATCCGATAGATGGTTAGACATAGACGCCGCTGCATATTCTTGTGCACTATTTAGAAGTGTGTCCCGACCGATGACAACTTCATCTCACCGGTAATGATCAATTTTATCAGAGTTCAATAACCTGTACCTCACCCTGGTACTCGTCTGTCAACGTGCGAGCAAACTCTACCACTTCATCGATACTCTCGTTCGGATAACTCGATGTCAGCATGTCGTTATCTCGTTCGCCGAGGCCAACGACAAGCTCATCTATGACGTCCTCTACCTGGGTGCAATCCTTGCCAACCACACCAACGAAAACGACGCCGTCGCGAACGAATCCCTTAACCAAATCGGGGAGACGCGGCCCGTAGCCGTTCGGACAGTGCAGAACAATCTTTCTAGGGTACGGCATTGGTAGTCCAATGTTGCAATAATCCGCGACTACGGCTGGCGCGACGGCTGACCCGCAGCCGGCGTGACAGACGCAGGCGCCGGAGGAGATGTTGTTCCCTAACTTCGGTCATTGGTGGTCACCTTCGCCTAACGTCCTAATGATCCGCGCTCACGATGGCGCGGCTCCTGCCCCTTAGGAGGCGTGCCTGAGGCGAGCGTCGAATCCGGTAGTTGGTTCGGCGCATGCGTCATAGTCGCGCGAATACAAGCCCGATGTAGCACAAAAGTGTCACCAAGAATGTCAAAGCGATGAGCAGCTGAACCCATTTCGCTCGAATAACAAAACCTCCAACGCACAGAGCGATAATCACCAAGGGGAAGACATTGCTAAGGCCCAATTTCAGTGGGCCTGATCTTAGAGCATATTCCACAAAGCTAACGATACCCATTGCCGCCAGCATGGCGAAAAACCATTTTCGATTGTGGTTGAATTCTCTCTCGAGATCATATGTCGGTTCCAACTCCAGCTCTATTTCCGGCACGAGTAAATACCCAGGGACTGAGACAAGAATAGGCATTAGCAGGTAGAGAAGGAACCTGAAGAATGTCCAATTCGTCCATTCCCGTCGCTGAAACGCTACCCACCAGATTAGCACCTGGAGCAGGAATAGCACCACCATCCAGACCAGCGTCGTGACGTGCATGCGCACACGGCCTCGGCGACGGATCAATCGCATTGCGCTGGAAAGGATATTCGAAATACCCAGCGCGATGATCATCGAAACAAATACGGAGAGGAATTCAAATTCCTTCATAGGGGCTCATTTCGCCGAATGTCTTAATGAACCGCACAAACGATCGCGCGTCTCTTGCCCCGCAGGAGACGTGCCTGAGGCAAGCGTCGGTTCCGGTAGTTGTATTGCACAACCAGCGGGGTTCAGTCCGGGTCCGCGAAAGCCCAAAGCTGGAGTGGACCCGGGATGAAGCCCGCTGGCGCTCGTGGATCTCATACTGGATGGGCGGGCGTTGGAAAGTTAAGGTGCTGGCCGGTCGCGGTACGAATATCCGGTAGAGTTCTCTAGCGAAGAATCCGAACCAATTCTCGACTGCGACCGGTCAGCTCATGGGCTTGGTCATGAATACTCAGGGTGCCGACGTTACCCACGTCTCACACAATACAATCTGCAACCCGGGCCCGCCATACCAAAAATGGGATGAAAACCGAAAACTATGCGGCCCTGGTGGCTCTGGACTGGGGCGAGACCGAACACGCTTTCGCGGCGCAGGTTGCCGAAAGCTCGATAGAGACCGGAACGATCCCCGCCTCCTCTGAGACACTCCACAGTTGGCTGGAGGAGCTTCACGAGCGCACCCATGGGGGTCTTGTGGCTGTGGCGCTGGAGGGCGGCAAAAGCGCAGTGGTGCATGCGCTGCTGGCTCATCCCTGGGTGGTGATCTATCCGGTGCATCCCGCAACCAGTGAGCGCTTCCGCACCGCCTTCACTCCCTCGGGGGCAAAGGACGATGTGCCCGACGCCCTCGTGCTCCTGGACATCCTTAGGCAGCACAGGAACCTGCTGCGCCCGCTAACGCTCGACAGCCCTCAGACGCGTAAGCTCTCGGCCCTGGTGGCCGTCCGCCGCGCCGCCGTCGATCAGCGCACCAGGTTCTCAAGCGAATTAGCCAGCACCCTGAAAAGCTACTATCCGCAGGCCCTGGACCTTTGCGGCCGCGATATGGCGGCCTCTCTTGCCCTCGACTTACTTACCCGCTGGCCCGAGCTGAAGGCCCTGCGTGCCGCAAGGGCGGTCACGGTGCAGGCCTTCTACACGGCCCACAACTCGCGTCGCTGCGATGTGCTCGCAGAGCGGATTGCCGTGATTGCCAAATCCCGCCCCCTGACCGAGGACCGCGCTGTCATCGAGCCCGCCGTCCTGCGTGTGAAGCTGCTCGTCGACATCCTGCGGCCGCTCCAGAGAAACATTGCCCTTATCGAGGAGCATATCGCCGAAGCCTTCGAAGCCCATCCCGAAGCCGATCTGTATCGGGGGCTGCCGGGAGCCGGTCCGGCCACAGCCCCTCGCCTCCTCGTGGCCTTCGGCACGGACCGCGGCCGCTACCCTCAAGCCTCCAGCATGCAAAAGTTCGGAGGCATTCCTCCGGTCAAGGTAAAGAGCGGCCATCAGCTCTGGATCCACTGGCGCTGGAACGCCCCAAAGTTCCTGCGCCAGACCTTCGTCGAATGGGCCGGCCAATCCATCCCCAAATGCCCCTGGGCTAAAGCCTTTTACCTACAGCAACGAGCCGCCGGCAAACACCACCAGGCAGCCCTGCGCTCCCTCGCCTTCAAATGGATCCGCATCCTCTGGCGATGCTGGCAGGACCGAATCCCCTACGACGAGGCCCGCTACATCGCATCCCTTCGCCAGCGAAAATCACCGATCGCCGCTCACCTCTACACCGCCTGATTTTGCTTGATCGGTTGTGCGCAGGTGTTGGTTCGGTTTCATTTCTTTGGTTCTTCCTTCGGCCACCACGACCCGTAAGGCTTGCCGAGATTCTTGAGAAGGTCGTCAGCGTAGTTTGGCCACTCAACAGATGCGGTCGGCATTACGGCCAGACGTTCTTTAACCGCAAGTAATGTAGCTCGGTCACCCACCAGAAACGCCTTCGTCGCGATCACCATATCGTTCCAATCAACGGAATGCGCCGGCTCCTTCCCGGACACTATTGCTTTGTCGAGGTCAGGGAGTGCCGCAAGCGGGTCACCACCATGCTCGCGCGCGTAGAAAACATATTGCATACCGGCATGAAAATAGGAAAGCGCACGCTGCCGCGCCGTCAAATCACTGTGTCGCGTTAAATACGTCTCAATCAACTTGGCCGCTTCAAGATACTGCTTACTGCTCGGATTGACATACACGCGCCAGCCAGAATTTTGGGTCTGGTCGAATTGCTCCCACGGAAGTGAAAGGAGAGCCTCGTGATCGGCCTCGCGCGTTGATAAACCGGTGGACCCAGTCTGCGCGGAAGCAATGCTCGCAATGAACGCGCTCAGAAGTAGCAGAACAGGGGCCGGAGTTGTCATCATGTAGCAGTATAGCACCCGCAAGCTCCCGTTTCGCAAAGGCAGAGCCATTTTTCGCCGACCGTCCTTATGATCCGCGGCGACGGATGGTGCGCCTCTTGCACCAGCAAGAGGCGTGACAGACGGAGACGTCGGATCCGGTAGTTGGTTAGGCGAGCGCATGCAGTATGGTGGCGATGCGAGCTGTTGACTCAAGAACCGCGCCCAGCGACTGAAGTTCACTATTCACTCCCTCCACTATCGCCTTTGAGGTCTGGCCCTTAGAAGGCCACGTACTATGACCGTCGCTCGCTACGCGCACATTGTAGCCGAGAGTGAGCGCAGACTTGCTTGTATTGGTGACGCAGTGCTCACTCTGCAAACCGCAGACGACGAGATCCCTGACACCGAGCGCCCGTAACTTCGCATTCAGATCTGTCTTCTCGAACGCGCTTGACGCGTACTTTCTAATGATAAGGTCACCCGCTATCTGCGTGAGTTTATCATGAAACTCCCAGTGAGGCATGCCTACCTCGAAGGGCTGCCCTACACCCTCGCAGTGCTGGACGAATATGACAGGCGTCCCCGAGTGGTGAGCCGCGTCCACAAGCAAACGCGCATTGCTGACAAGATCCTCGGGCCGATCAATGGGCGGAAAGAAAACGCCATCGAATGCGCTTCGCTGAACGTCAATCACCAGGAGAGCTGTAGAGGACATGGTCGTACGCCTAACGTCCTAATGATCCGCGGCGACGGATGGCGCGCCGCCTGCACCAGCAGGAGGCGTGACAGGCGGAGACGTCGGATCCGGTAATTGGTTGGCCATTTTCTTGTCATCTTCGATCGTTCGCAGGCCTTCAGTCCAATCGCAGTAGACCTGCCACAGTCTTACCTTTCCGTCCGCGACATTTCCTTTCCACGCGGCTGGCATTGCGATTCGGTTCTTTTGAACGAGACCTCGCTTTCCATTGTAAGTCCCAGAGACCGATCCAAAAACCGCGACTGTATCGTTATCATTCATAGTGGTATCCACAAGAATCTTGAAATCGGGAAACATCGCGAAATATGCCTTCCAACCCGTGATCATTTCTTTCCGACCTGACACGCGTCCACCTAATGAATCGATGAAGGTATGATCCTCTGACATTAAGTCGGCCAGAGCGGCTAGGTCGTGCCGATTGATAGCCGTGATAAATGCCGCGACGACATCGGCGTCATGCGAAGTGTCTTTCATGAGAGATTTTGGCTCCGCCGCGCATGCAAATGCAACGAGTAGATAACTCGCGCACATACTCAGAGCCGCGATTGATTTCATATTTTTGGCTAACGTCCTAATGATCTGCGGCGACGGTTGGCACGCCTCCTGCCCCAGCAGGAAGCGTGACAGATGGAGACGTCGGATCCGGTAGTCGGTTAGGCATTTCCCTCAATCTTCGAGCAATCCAATCGAGAAGAAGAAACGTCGCCACAAAGAACGGATAAATGCCGTATAATGTATCGCTTACTGAATGAGAGTGACGGTCCACCGCGACGAAGACGGTCGCGCAAAACCCCGCTGCCAGGAGATAGAGGACGCAACCGACGACGGAACAAGGGAGGTAGAAGCAGCCCACACGCGCGAATAACGATGATTTCATTGGCTTCCTTGTGTCGGTGCGGCCTCGCCTAACGTCCAAATGATCCGCGGCGACGGATGGCGCGCCTCCTGCGCTAGCAGGAGGCTTGACAGACGGAGACGTCGGATCCGGTAGTTGGTTCGGCGTCTTCTGCATTTCTATCGTCTTGATGCGAGGCGTTGCCGCGCCAAGCGATCGTTTTCTGCAGGTCCGGCAGTGAACTGCATCGCTGCATGTCCCACCATCAAAAACACTATGTATGTAATCGCGACAGCAATTGTTGGAGCGGCGCCGGATGCAAAGCCTCCCCATTCAGGAAAATGCCTCGCAATTAGGTAATCTCGCAGTAGCCCAATAAGGACAGCACCTCCGAAAACAACCGTTAGGCCCCACCAGCTGAAACGGCGGGCAACCCTCCACGTGATCAAATAGATGGGGGCGCATGAGACGGAACAACAAACGTAAAGCAGAACCGGAAAACACGCATAAGAAGCGAACTCGAACTGCCAATGCCACCAGCCAATTACCTCCCCGAGGACAATAATCTCGACCAGAAGCAACCCCGCGATTCCGCCGCCAAACAATGAGCCGACAACCCGCCGCGAGACCGCCCGCGTGAGGTAGACGACAAAGATAAAGGCGCCTGCATACACACACGTCGTCTAGGGCGTGTCTTCAAAATGGTTTCTTGAATCGAACGGCGCGTGTAGGCAGTCG
>OBLW0100000044.1_pt1 | contig 88367 bp, 78 predicted proteins | sample 1520161 | NCBI WGS metagenome assembly OBLW01 (sample SAMEA3539309, study PRJEB22396) | soil metagenome | biome: tundra; feature: field; material: soil | place: USA | collected 2010-05 | depth 0.15 m
AGAGGGACGGGAAGCGGACTTTTTCACCCGACCACCCAACTGTCCGGATAGATCGTGACCGCCGAACATCCGTATGAGTAATTGAACCAGGAGTGCTCGGTGGTCGGAGTTGCGAAGAAGCCTTCCAGTTTGTGCCTGCGAACCACTTCGGTCACAAACTCACGCGGGCCATAGAACAGCGTAAAAAAACTGTCCCAGTCCACCGTCAACAGGAAAGACGAATCCAGCGCGGTCAAAGTGCCACGGCCCGGAAAGGTCTCCTCGCGGCTTCTGAGCCTTGGTACATTGAGCCGCTGCACCGGATCGACATTCGGAAATTCGGGCACAAAAATCAGCTCCCCTCGTCCCGCAGCCTCGAACACATTCAGGAAATCCACCTGCAGCAGTGGTTCGAATCGGCCCTCTCCCGGCATCCACACGGATCCGGATTCCAGAAAGCTCTTTAGGGCATCTCGCGCCGCGTAGTCGCGCAAGTCTTCGCCGACCGATCCGATGGATGTCAGCAGCGCCTGGTTCAGCCTTGCGCATGTTTCCAGTCCTGTTTCTGCGGCGACATTGGCCCATGTGCATTTCGCGCCAGCGTCCACAATCTGCTCGTCACTCTGATATTGTTTCGTCGTCTTCCAGGAAAGGGCATCCGGCACGCTGACGAACGGGTGAAGGATCACATAGACGGATTCAAATTGGCCGTCGTACGCCGTAAGAAGAGGCTCATCGTAAGCAGGGTAGATCAGGCTTTCGTATTGCACGCATCAGGATAACAAAGCGGGAAAGGCTCGACCTGTGACGCAGGACGCATCAGCGGCCATGACGTTGTTCATAGAGCTTTTGTCGTAAATGCGCGAGAATAGCTGCGGAGGTCCATTGCGATGTGCCGAAACATCAAAATACTTTTCAACTTCGACCCTCCTGTAACGGACGAAGAGATTCGCGCCGCCTCACTTCAGTTCGTGCGCAAAGTCAGCGGCTTTAAAAAGCCGTCAAAAGCAAACGAACCAGCGTTTCTATCGGCGGTGGATGAGATTGCCGCAGTTTCGGCACGCCTGCTGAACTCGCTGGAAACCAATACGCCTCCGCGAAGCCGCGAGGAGGTGGCGGCTAAAGCCAAGGCGCGCAATGCGGAGAGATTTCGCACGGAAGGGCAGACCGCATGAAGGAGATTGTCGCCATCATCTTTGGATTGGGCCTGGGATGCAACGCGCTGCTCTTCGTGCCGCAAATTGTGGCCGTCTGGCGCAAGAAGACCGATGAAGGCATTTCGTTGATCACCTTCGGTGGCTTCAGCATCCTGCAGGCCATCGGCATCGTCCACGGCCTCTACCAGCAAGATCTTTCACTCACCCTCGGTATGGCAGCCAGTCTTCTTACCTGCGGCACGGTGACCGCTCTCACGCTTTACTATCGTGTCCGTCGCCTGCGCGCATAACCTTGCCGGTTGGCTTTGTGCTTTCATTGATCGCAGGCAGCGCCAAGCGGAAAACGCCCCCGCTCATTGAGCCTCGGACGGGTTAGCTGAATCCGCCGTATTCAGGTCCACAAACGTGTCGGCACTATGTGCGAGTCCCGGCGCATAACATTTGCCATCTGGCGCCTGGTTCGCAGGGCAGCCCGCGCTGAACTGCGCCCGCCGCGGAGACTGCGCATATTGCCAGACCACCGCGGAGCCGGCGACTTCCCGAGAAAGCCCCGCGCCCAACGGCGGGTTCGCAATCGTGCATCCCGGCGATGGCGGACATTGGTCATTTGCAATCCAGAGCCTCAAGCGACGCTCCGCGCTTTTACTTTCGGACTGGCCCTTTGCCAGTGCGTTCTCCCGCTCAACAATGTCCCGCGCCGTATTGATGATTCCGCTTCCCTCTGGTACATCGATACCGGAACAATAGACTCCAGCGCGCGCCCCATTTGCCCGTACAGCATCAGCCCATGCAAAAAGATAAGCGGCCTGTTCCGGCAGCAAGCGTCCGCCTTCTTCCTGGTCCAGAAAGATGAGTACGTTTACCGGAAAACCTTCGTGTGCCGCCGCGGCTACAGCCGCCTTTCCATCTGCGGAACCCAAAGCGGCCGCATCTGCGCCTTTCAGCTCCGCAAACAGCCGTCCGTTGAACAGAACCAGAAACCCGAAACCGTTCTGCTTGAGCAGCGCGTGCTTGCCGGTCCAACTGTTTTGCTGCTCTCCCGGCGGATTGTTCAGCCAGTAGCTCGCGTAGCTGAAGCTCTTGCGCAGCGCCGGGAGCGCCGCATCACCGGGATAATCGTTGCGGTCAAATCCGAGATACGAGCGATGAACTGGATGCTGCGCCTCGCCTGTAGTTGCCGCACCAATCAACAGCAGCACCGCCAGCGCGCCAGCCGATCTACGCCCCATAGCTCTCAATCACCCCAGAAACATCCCGGCAATCGAAGCCGAGATCAGGTTCGCCATCGTTCCTGCAAGCATGGCGCGTACGCCTAGCTTCGCCAGGTCGTTGCGCCGTTCCGGAACCAGAGCACCAATCCCGCCTATCTGCATGCCGATCGATCCCAGGTTCGCAAACCCGCACAGCGCGAACGTGGCAATGGTGAACGAACGCGGCATCAGTGTTGCCCGCTGCGCACCCAGAGAAATGTAAGCGATCACCTCGTTCAGCGCCATGCGTGTTCCGAGCAAATTGCCGATTGCCATGCAGTCGTGCCATGGAACGCCAATCAGCCAAGCCACCGGCGCAAACACGTAGCCGAGGATCTGACCCAGCGAGCCGGGAACCCACGGTACGCCGCCATGGACCCATCCAAGAATGCTGTCCAGCAGCGCCACCAGCGCCAGAAAGCTGATCAGCATGATGGCCACATTCATTGCCAGCTTGCCGCCGTCGATGGTTCCGCGCGCAATCGCGCCAATCAGGTTCTCATCGGCATGCAACTCGTCCTTGGGGATCACGACCTTGCCCTCGGTGGCGGGCACTTCAGTCTCCGGCACCAGCATCTTGGCAATTAGAATCGTGCCCGGCGAGGTCATGATCACGGCCGAAAGCAGATGCCGCGCCTCCACGCCTTGCGAAATGTACATCGCCATGATTCCGCCGGACACGTGCGCCATGCCGCTGGTCATGATCACCATCAGTTCGCTGCGCGTAGCCTTTGAAAGGAACGGCCGGATGGTGAGCGGCGCTTCTGTCTGACCCATGAAGATACTGGCCGCCACGTTCATGCTCTCCGCTCCGGAGATGCGCATCGTCTTCAGCATCACCCACGCCATGCCGCGAATGATGATCTGCATTACGCCAATGTGATAGAGCACGGCGAAAAATGCGGAGATGAAGATGATTGTCGGCAGTACTTGAAAGGCGAAGATGGATCCGGAGTTCGGAGGAAGCAGGGTGCCAAATGCCCCGGAGTTGGGAAGTCCGAGTTGGCCGAACAAGACCCTCGTTCCGGCGAAGGTGGCAGAGAGCATAGTGTTGACCACGCCGCCGGCCCACGTCATTGCGCGCTGTCCGTAGTCGAAGCGCAGCACCAGAAACGCGAAAGTGACCTGCAGGCCGAGGCCCCAGGCAACGGTGCGCCAGCGGATGTGTCTGCGATTGGTCGAGCCGAGCCACGCAGCCAGCAGCACCGCCAGAATTCCCAGCACTCCCGTAAATCGAACCAAGGCAGTCCCTCCCTGTTCTTCGATTACCTTACAGCATTGTGCAGATATTCCTCCGCCGATTCGCGGGTAAAGATACGGCCCACCAGGTCAACCGGTTCGGGAGGATTCTCAGTGAACTGAATGGCCCGCTTCAAGATCTCGATCGGTTCCGCTAGCAACTCCGCGTTGGTCGCGTACACGGTAGCAAACGGTTGCCCTTTCTGCACCTGCGCGCCGCGTCGCGCGTGAAACACGATGCCGGCGTGCGGATCGACGGGTTCGCCGGCCGACTCGCGCCCCGCGCCCGTCCTCTGCACCGCCCACCCCAGCGCGGTCGTATCCATCTGGGACACATACCCGTTCTCCCATGCTTCGACCACCGCGGTCGCTCCCGGCTTGTGAAAACCAGCCAGATCATCAAAGACCGAAACGTCGCCGCCCTGAGTTTCGATCATCTTCAGAAAGATGCGCAAAGCAGAGCCGTCGGCCAGCGCCGTTTCTGCACGCGCATACCCGTCCGCTGGCGTCGCCGCCTGGCCGCCGAGGTGAATCATCCAGCCGGCCAGAATCAGCGAAAGCTCACGCAGGTCGTTATTGCTTTCGGGACCCTCGGCGGGCCGCTCGCCGCGCAGCAGTTCCACGGACTCGGCCACCTCTATCCAGTTGCCAGCTGTCGAGCCCAGAGGCTGGCCCATATCGGTCAGCAAAGCCACGGTGCGGGTTCCTGCTGCCTCGGCCGTCGCCACCATCAGGGCCGCTAGATACTCCGAGTCTTCCTGCTTGCGCATGAAGGCCCCCGAGCCTGTCTTTACATCCAGCACCAGCGCATCCAGTCCGGCGGCCAGTTTCTTGCTCAAAATCGATGCGCAGATCAGTCCAGGGCTTTCGACAGTCGCGGTGCGGTCGCGCAGGGCGTAGAGCACGCGGTCGGCCGGCACCAGTCGCGGGGTCTGGCTCACAATCGAGACTCCGCATAGGGCCAGAACATTCTCAAATCCTTCCAGGGAGAGCGCGGTCCGGAATCCGGGGATCGACTCCAATTTGTCGAGCGTCCCGCCGGTGTGGCCCAGTGCGCGTCCGCTGATCATAGGTACCACCACGCCGCAGGCCGCCGCCAAAGGTGCGATCAGAAAGCTGGTCTTGTCGCCCACGCCGCCGGTCGAGTGCTTGTCCACAGCCTGCTTGCCCAGCCGCGCAGGCGAAAACTTCTCGCCCGAATCGCGCATGGCCAGCGTCAGCGCGTGCGTCTCTTCCAGCGACAGCCCGCGCAGCCAGGCCGCCATCAGCCACGCGGAAAGCTGCTCCAGCGGAATTGATCCCGATGCCGCTCCTGCAGCTAGAAAGCCTAGCTCGCGCGCGTCCAGCGTGCCGCCGTCACGTTTCTTTCGTATCAAATCCACGGTGTGAAGAGGGAGGAGGATCGAAGCAGACATGACGGTCAGAACCTCATTTTGGTGACAATTGAGATTATCGCAAGCCAGCCTGTTCCTCGAAAGATCGCCGTCACAGTCGAAAAACCACGCGGCGGCATTGACCGCGGAGTTTCATTGTGGAAGAATCCGAAGCCGCAGTAGTATTTCGTTTCAAATCGAACGCGAAATCGATTCTAGCGGGTTGTTCTAAGAACTTATCCGTAAATTGAGATAGGAATGTAGCGCCGGTCTCCAGACCGGCTGTACTGGCGGCGTTCACGCCGCCAGACGTCGCCTGCGGGTCTGGAGACCCACAGGACAGCCGACCTGGAGGTCGGCGCTACCAGTTTACGGATAGGCTCTAAGATCGATTAGCAACAAAGGAAGCTGGATTCAATGAGTGAACTGAAGGCAGCACGCAGACATCGTTTCGCCTTTCTTGCAGCATCTTTTCTGGTTCTGCCTGCCTGTGCCGCGTGGGCCGCACAGAATGGCGCCACGCCCAACTCAGCTTCACCCGGCTGCCCGTCAATTGAGCAAAAGAGCTTTCCAACAGCCGCCATCTCGAACGGCTCCGTGAATGCCGTGCTCTACCTCCCCGATGCGAAGAACAGCTACTACCGCGGTACGCGTTTCGATTGGTCGGGCGTGGTCGGCTGCCTTGCTTACAAAGGCCACAACTACTTCGGTGTCTGGTTTCCGCACTACGATCCGCAGCTGCACGATGCCATCACCGGCCCCGTCGAAGAGTTCCGTTCAGCCAATGGCGACAGCGCTTTGAATTACGAAAGCGCCAAGCCCGGTGGCCCATTCGTCAAGATAGGCGTTGGCGTGCTGCGCAGGGTCGACGATGCGCCCTTCAAATTCGCTACCACCTATCCACTGATCGATGCAGGCAGGTGGACCACTCACGCCGGGCGGACCAGCGTCTCATTCGAACAAGACCTCAAGTCGCCGATCGGCGTCGCCTACGTCTACAAGAAGACTCTGGAACTCGACAAGCGCGCCCCCGTTCTGATCCTCCGGCATGAGCTGAAGAACACGGGGACAGAAACCATCGACACCCAGGTTTACGATCACGACTTCTACGTGCTCGATGGAGCTGCCACGGGTCCGGACATGGAGGTGCGCTTTCCATTTGAGGCCAAGGCGGAAAAAGACCTGGGCAACGGCGCAAGGGTAGAAGGCAAGAAGATTGTGTATGACCGCGAGCTGCAGACCGGGCAGAGCGCTTCAAGCCTCATCACCGGATACTCGAGCGATGCGACCAGCTACGATTTCGTTGTTGAAAACAGAAAGACCGGCGTAGGAGTCGAGCAAACCGGCGATCAGCCTATCTCCCGGATCAACTTCTGGTCGATTCGCACAACCATCTGTCCAGAAGCGTACATTCACCTCAAGATCGCTCCTGGCGAAACAGCTCGCTGGACCATCCGCTATCGCTTCTACGCGAAGTAGCCGTTCGGCGCCGCCTTATTTGAGCTTCATTTCGAAGGCCATCGGCAGCAGGCCGGAAAACGCCATCGTGCGAATTCCGTCCGCGGCCGGGAACAACACAGGTGCGTCGGGCAATATGAACTCAACCAGCATCTGGCGGCAGGCACCACAAGGCGGGCTGGCCTTGTCGTTCAGGTTGGCCACAGCAACCGCTTCAATCCGGATCTTTGGGCCGAATCGGGAAACAGCGCTCACCAGCGCCGAACGTTCTGCGCAAATCGTCAGTCCGAAGCTGATGTTTTCCACGTTGGCTCCAGTCACAACTTCGCCGTTGGTCAACTGCAATGCTGCACCCACCCGGAAACCCGAATAAGGCGAATAAGAATTTTGAGCAGCCTCGCGCGCCTGTTCCATCAGCGTTTCGAGTTCCGGCGTGTTCTTCTTCAAGGTCATTGTGCTTCCGATCTCCATCGGGACTGAGACTTGAGGCTAAAGCATTTCTGCTGCTTCTGTATATCAAGGATGCTCCCGGTGCAAAGCGGGTTAACCCCTGATCCGCTTCCTGGTGCCCCTGTTTCTCAAGTTGGGCTGCTTCTTTCCGATAAAGGCCTTAAGTGCTCGCTGCGCAGGGAGCTTGCATCCCGGCCGGCCGGATGAGTGGACGCAATGGATGAATTGACAAGGGAGTTCCTGATCGAGAGTCAGGAAGGGTTGGATCGCATGGAGCGGTGCCTGACGGATCTTGAGGCACGGCCGCACGATGCCGCCCTGCTGGGCGACATATTCCGTTCCGTGCACACGATCAAGGGAACCACTGGATTTTTGGGCTTCAAGCGGCTGGAAAAGCTCGCTCACTGCGGTGAAAACTTGCTTGGTCTGCTGCGCGATGGGAAACTGGACGCCGACCGTCCCATCATTACAGGCCTTCTGCAACTGCTCGACGGGCTCCGTTCCATCCTGAAATCCATTGAGACAGAGGCCAGCGAGGGCGACGGCGAGGACGCCGCCCTGATTGAACGGCTGGAAGAACTGCAGGCACCAGCAAAGTTGCCCGTTCGCATGAAGGCTGGAGCGGAATCGGCCTCCTCGATCTCAACCGCACCTCCTCCGCGGCCCACCTCTTCGGTGCTTGCTGAGCCGGCGTCAGCGGCTGCTGAACCAGAATCGATTCCAGCCGCTCCGGTCGTTGCCAAAGCTGCTCCTGAGCCCCCTGAGGCAGCGCCGGCCCCTGCCGCCAAATCGTCTGTGGTCGAGACCGAAACGGATGCCTCCCGCCCGCGCGGCCAGACCGCCGGCACTGCCGCAGAAAGCACACTCCGCGTCGACGTGATTCTGCTCAACCGCATGATGAACCTGGTGGGCGAACTGGTGCTGACGCGCAACCAGGTGCTGCAGGCTACCTCAGCCGACCCCAACATGACCCTGCTGTCGCGCCGCCTCGATATGGTAACGGCCGACCTGCGTGAGAGCGTCATGAAGGCGCGCATGCAGCCGGTCTCGAACATCTTTTCCAAGATGCCGCGCATTGTGCGCGACCTCTCGCAGTCGCTAGGCCGCCGCGTCCGCCTCCAGGTTGAAGGCCAGGACACCGAGCTCGACAAGAGCCTGCTTGAGGCCATCAAGGATCCGCTTACGCACGCGGTAAGAAACTCGCTCGATCACGGCATCGAGCTGCCCGAAGTGCGCCAGACCGCGGGCAAGGATCCCGAGGGAACGCTCAAACTGCGCGCCAGTCACGAGGGCAGCCACGTCATCATCGAAGTCTCTGACGATGGCGCCGGCATTGCTGTCGAAAAGGTGCGGCAGAAGGCTATTGAACGCGGCGTCATTACGCCCGAGCGTGCGGCGCAACTGGGCGAGCGCGAACTGCTGCAACTCGTCTTTTTGCCCGGCTTCTCTACCGCCGCTGCTGTTACCAATGTCAGCGGACGCGGAGTTGGCATGGACGTCGTCCGCACCAACGTGGAAAAGATCGGCGGTACGGTCGAGATCGACTCCCGCACCGGCAAGGGAACGACGCTGCGGCTGCGCATTCCGCTTACGCTGGCCATTATTCCCGCCCTCATTGTGCGCAGCGTGAATCAGAGCTTCGCACTGCCCCAGGGATCGCTCTCTGAACTGGTCCACATTCCCCCGGAACAGGCCGCCAAGGCCATCGAATGGATGGAAGGCGCTCCGCTCTACCGCCTTCGCGGCAAACTGCTCCCGCTGGTGTTTCTTGACCAGCTGCTGATGCCTGGCGGGTGCCGTAATTCAACTTCCGAACGGGACAACTTCATCGCCGTGCTGGACGCCGATGGCCGCCGCTTCGGCCTCGTGGTGGACGGGCTCGCCGACCCGGAAGAGATTGTCGTCAAACCCCTCTCCGCCGTCCTCAAGGACATTGGCCTCTACTCCGGCGCAACGGTGCTGGGCAATGCTGATCTGGCCTTGATTCTCGACCCCGGAGCCATCGCGATGAGAGCCGGGGTGACCATCACCGCTGATGAAGATATCGCGCTTGGACCGGGAGAAGAAGAGGAGACTGGCGAAGCCAAGGGTACGGAGTATCTGCTGGTCGAGGCTGCCGGGCGCCGTGCCGCGGTGCCGCTGGCCGACGTGCTTCGCATCGAACAACTCCCGCTCTCGCGCATCGAGTACATCGGTTATCGGCCGGTGCTCAACTTTGAGGGTCAATTAATGCCGGTCGAAGATTCGGGTGGAGTTCTGGCTGCGGCTCAAGCTGATTGCGCTGCACAAGGCGACGATGAAGCCCAGATTATTGTGGTCGTCTGCCGTCAAGGCAATCGCCATGTGGGCATCGCGGTGTCGCACGTGCTGGATGTGGCCTCTGGCGGTGACTTGTTTGAAGCGGGAACCAGCCAGCGCACCGGCGGCGTCACCCTGCTCAAGGAGCGCGTTACCGGCGTGGTGGATCTGGGCGGCGTGCAGCCCCTGCCTGCCGGCGAGAACGCGCCGATCGAATGGAACCGGATTGCGGAGACAGTGGCATGAGCACAGCAGCGGTATTGCATCGGAATGAAAAGGCGTCGGCACTTCTCGAAGTTTGCTCGGTGCGCTTGGCTGAGACATGGTTTGGCGTGCCCATCACCCACATTCTTGAGATAGTGGGCTCGGCGCGGCCGCAGCCTGTTCCACTCGCGCCCGCTTACGTGGGGGGCTTGGTCCACTATCGTGGCGATGTGCTTACCACGGTGAGTCTGCGCCATTTGCTCGCGCTGCCTCCCAAAGACGGCACCCAGGACATCCTGGTGCTGGAGTCCGCGGGAGGATGCTTCGGCCTGCTGGTGGATGCAGTGGGAGAGGTGCTCACCGTCTCCTCGTCTGCCCACGAACCCAACCCTTCAATTCTCGACCAGCGCCGTAAGGCCTTGTTTGCCGGCGCGTACAAGCTCAAAGACAAGTTGCTGGTCATGTTGGATCCGGAGCGGCTTGACCCAATGCGCTTGAGTCAGGCCCAGGCGAGTTAGCTTCAGGCCTTCAATTCTTAGCGTTGTTATTTGCCAGGCAGTTGAGAGAGCAGTTGAGAACCATTGAGGCCTGATGGCCGCGAGGCAGCAATGACTATAGCATTTTCGGAATTGGCGTAGACCGAAGGCACTATGCTAAGTGGCTTTTTCCTCAAGAAAAAGCCACCTTTCAATGCTCTTAAAAAGTCTACGTGTATTCCGAAAATGCTCTAGCTGGCGGCTGGATGCGAGTAGCGGGAAGCTGTGCTTCTCGGAGGTAACCATGCGAGCGCTCATTGTCGACGATTCCCGCTTCGTAAGAGGGTATCTGCGCGGCCTGCTCCAGGAAAAGGGAATCGAGTGCGAGGAGGCGGCCGATGGACAGGCCGGGCTCGACCGGCTGCATGGCGGCCAAATTTTCGATCTTGCGCTGCTGGACTGGAACATGCCGGTAATGAATGGGCTGGAGATGCTGAAGGAATTGCGTGCCGAGGGCTTCAACGGCATCAAGGTGATGATGGTGACCACCGAGGCCGAGAACGACTTCATCCTGCGCGCGCTTGAGGCCGGAGCGGATGAGTACCTGATGAAACCATTCGACAATGAGGCTCTCAAAGAAAAACTCACCATGCTCGGCCTGGTCCAGGACTGAGCGATGCCTTCCGCTCGCCGCATCCGCGTTCTCATCGTAGACGACTCGGTCGTGATGCGCAGCCTGTTGCGCACTGTCGTTTGCTTGGATGCCAACCTTGAAGTGGCGGCAACCGCGGCTGACGGCGTCTTGGCTCTGAACAGTCTGGCACTGAGTCACCCCGACGTGATTCTGTTGGATGTGGAGATGCCGGTGATGGACGGATTGACCACGCTGCGGGAGTTGCGGAGACGGGGGAACAGGATGCCGGTGATCATGTGCAGTTCGCTTACCCAACGCGGGGCAAAGGTCACCATTGAAGCCTTGGCCGGCGGCGCTTCAGATTACGTGACCAAACCGTCAGGACAATCCGGCCGCGAGGCCGCGGTCCACACACTGGCCCAGGAACTGATTCCAAGAATTCATGCACTCACTAATTCATCGCCGAGCCGGTCGCGCTACCAATCATTGTTGCAGCCTCAGCCGGTCTTTCCCCGCGTTGCGCACACACCGCCGTTTCCAGGAGTTGCGCTGCCCGCGAACGCGCCGCACAGATCGCTTTCGATCTCTTCAATTCCTGCAGTTGTTGCCATCGGCGTTTCCACGGGCGGCCCCGCGGCACTCGATGTTCTGCTCCCTGGGCTTCCCGCCAACTTTCCACTTCCGATTCTCATCGTGCAACACATGCCGGAGTTGTTTACGCGTCTGTTCGCCGAGCGCCTTAACGGCCGTTGCAACCTGCGCGTGCGCGAAGCTTCAGAAGGCGATCCGGTGAGCGCTGGTAACATCTACATCGCGCGCGGCAACTGGCATTTGGAGGCGCTGGCTGCTTCGCTTCCCAACGCGCCACCCTCGCTGCGCCTGAGCCAGGGGCCGCTTGAGAATCATTGCCGGCCTGCGGTGGATGTTTTATTTCGTTCTGTGGCGAAAGTTTACGGCTCCGGTGTTTTGGCGGTGGTGCTCACTGGGATGGGTTCGGATGGAATGCTTGGTTGCCGCATGATTCGGGAGCAGGGAGGCAGTGTGCTTGCACAGGACGAGGCATCAAGCACGGTGTGGGGAATGCCCGGCGCAGTGGTCGGCGCGGGCTTCGCTCACAGAGTGCTCCCGCTCGACGTCATCGCTCCTGAAATTCTGCGCTTCGCAGGTCGCGCGCGTACTGCAGTCCGCCAGCTTTCCAGTGATCCTGTTCGCCTGGGGTTGTCGTGATGGAGCGACCTACGATGGAACAAGCGACCAGCGCCGACTACGGCTATCTTCGTCAACTTGTCTTCGGTCATTCGCAGAATGTACTTGATTCTTCGCGCGATTATCTCTTTGAAACGCGCCTCACCAAGCTGCTGCGTAACCAGGGGATGACCCGCGTGGACGAACTCGTCCGCCATCTGCGCACGAGAAAAGATCCGGCACTCGAGTGTGCGATTGCCGAGGCGATGACCATCAACGAGACAAGTTTTTTTCGCGACACGCGGCCCTTCGAGTTGTTGCGTACTGAGCTGCTGCCCAAGTTGATTGAGGCGCGCAAACACGCGCGCAGCCTGCGTTTTTGGAGCGCTGCATGCTCGACGGGGCAGGAGGGCTACAGCATTGCAATGCTGATGCAGGAGCATTTTCCCATGCTTGTGAATTGGGCGCTTCGCATTGAAGGCACAGACCTTTGCGCGGAGGTTGTTGAGCGGGCGCAGGCGGGGCGCTACCACCGCATCGAGATCAATCGCGGGCTGCCGGCGCGGTTCGTCGTTCGCTACTTCGATCACGTGGGCGAGGACTGGGTGATCAAGCCTGAGGTTCGCAAACTCTGCAACTTTCGCAAAGCCAATCTTTGCGCGCCGGTTCTGCCGTTCAATCGAGCGGGCGATCGATTCGACGTGATCTTCCTGCGGAACGTGATGCTGTACTTCTCGCATGAGACGCGCAAGACACTGCTGGCGGGCATTCATCGGCTGTTGGGTCCTGACGGCATTCTCTTCCTGGGGTCGAGCGAGCAACCGGCCGATCCTTCGATTTGGACCGCGACTCTTGCCGGAGGCACTTGCTACTTCAGGCCGAGGCTGCCGAGTTGAAAACAGGGGTCAGGGGTCAGGGATCAGGGGTCAGGATTCGGAAATTGGGGTCGGATGGAGGGACGCGATAGTCGCCTAAGTCGTTGTTTAAGAAAGCGTTAAATGTTCGCTCAGGTGGTGCGTCGTATGCGCTAAATGTTAGCTTAAAGGGTTACGAATCTCAAGCAAATGTTCGCCTATAAGGTTGTACTTTCTTGAGCGCTTAACCTTTTCAGCAACCCAATTCGGCGATTTGGCTGCTGGAAAGGTGCCAAAAGTAGCCAAAGGGTTGTCGGGAATTACCCGAAAAGTGCGCAAAAGAGGCCTAATTGAGGCAAAAACGAGCTAATTGAGCCTAAAATGCATGTTTTTTCTGTGTTTCTATGGACTGTAGGGGGCACCGCGAACAAGGGAGTGAGGCGCGAGAAGAGAGGGCCGGTTAAACTCTGTGAGTCTCACCGGGCGCTCCAGTCGACTTAAGCACTTTGGGCGGGGCGCGGTGCGGTTCACCTGAGAGGTGGATTGGCCGGGAGGGGGTCGTGGCTGCGTGCGCAAGACCGGCGCCGACACGCCCGGAACCAGGAGAACCCGTTCGTCGTTACGGTGGCTTTGAGTTTGCCGGTGGGTGAATCGAGGATTTGGCATTAAGCGTGGAAGGAACTGTAATTTCAGAGCATGCGGCAAACCGGGTAGTTGCTCCATTTCGGGCGCAATGGGTGTTCTTCCGGACTAATCCTCTCTGTCGGGCTGGAGATCAGCGCGTGCCCGCGCTTGAATGCGTAGCGGAGCGCCAGAATTGGGTAAGACGCACATGGCCGCGCGAGTTCATCTGAAAGAGAGTGACTAGCGCGGCCAGTTACGCGAGCCTACTTCGAATGTGCGGCACAGTTCGGGTCGGCGATTTCGACGCGGCGATTCTTCGCTCTGCCTACATCGGTCGCGTTATCCGCAATCGGCCTGGTTTTGCCAAAGCCTTTGGCAGTTAGCCGGGCTGTGGCGATTCCATGCTGTGTGAGCCAGGAGACGATAGCCTTGGCGCGCGCTTCAGAGAGCGTCTGGTTGTAGGCATCGCCGCCCACGTTGTCCGTGTGTCCCTGGACCTCGATCTTCTGCGTGGGATTCTTCTTCAACAGATCCAGAATCTGCTGCAACACCGGATCGCTGGCAGGTTGAATCGTGGATTTGTTGAAGTCGAAGAGCACGCCATAGATTACGACGTGACAGCTGGTCTTCAGGTCGCTGCTCATGTCTTTGTTCACGGCGCCGGCATCGGCTACACGGATCTCGTTGAATTCGCTCTTGTACAGGGTGGCCCACAGGTTGCGGCCGTTCTGAGTGAAGTGCGCGGTGAGGGAAACGTTCTGGCGGTCATACAGGATCGTCCAGCCGGCTTTGATGAGGGCATCGTGATAGGCGGCGTGAAAGAGGCTGTCGGACATGCCATCCGGGGGCTGACGGTAGGTTTTTATGATCGACGATGGGGCCACGAGTTCAAGGTCGGCGGCACCAGTGATGGAGACGCGGAAAGGATCGGTGTCGGCGACGCTGCTGCGGAACTGCCACCCGGGCAACGGACCAAGCCAGGGAAAATCGCCTGCGGTCGCATTGACAGGTTCGGGAGTGGCGGCGGGCGGCTTGAGGGTGAAAATAAAGGGAATCGGAGCAATCTCAATGATCTCCACTGAAGCGCGTTCCGGGCTGGGGTCGGTTTCAGCCCATGCCTCCACTCCGTCTTTCTGGTAGTGAAGAAACAACTCGATTCCTCCCGCTGACCACTCATGCACTACGGTCCATCCGTTGGCGAGGAAGGCCGGCTTGATAATGGCCCAAACGGCCTCCGGCGTAATGGCGCCGGCAACGATGACAGGAAACTGCCAATGCTTTCCGCGCACCACCTTGCCAACCCCGTTCATTCCCCGATTTCCCTGCGGGATCTGCATTTCGGTCCAAGGCTCATAAGTGATGCGGTAAGGCTTGCCTACCTTGTTCAGGAATGCGAGTTCGGCCGGGATCGGCTGGTCCTGAGCGATGAGTGGCAGGGTCGTGAAGGCTAGCAACACGGTCATGACTGCGAAGCGCATATGGGACGTGGCCGCCCCAACGAACAAGAAAGCAGGTTGGCGCATGTTCACCTCGGAGTCCTTGAAGGTAACACACGATCTCTGTTCATCGCGTTGTTTCTTGCTCCGGCCTCGGCCAGCAGCGGAGGCCTTCGATAACAACTGAAAGTAAGAAAGTGGAAGACGCCGCACTTCTGGTAGCGAACAAGACCCATTCGCATTGCGGAAGAGGTTTATATCGAGTGGCTCGCACATCGGTTCAGGTTCGTGCGGAAGCGGGAAGGATGAGCGGAGGTTCGTGGTCTCCCACCCTTGAATCAGAAAGCGATTCAAGGATGGGGCACCCGGCACCCGGCGGCTCGCAAGGAGAACGCGACCAAAGACAGCGTTCTCACATCTAATAGACGATGGATTCACCCGATATTTCCCCCAACGCATCGCCGGCCTCGAACGCTTTGATTGGCGAAGAGGTTCGCTTTGGCTTTGACAACACGTATGCGCGGTTGCCGGAGCACTTTTACGCGCGGCTGGACCCGACTCCGGTTGCGGCGCCGCGGCTTGTGAAGGTGAATGTGGAACTGGCGCGGGAACTGGGACTGGATGCGGACGCGCTGAAAGGCGAGCGCGGGGTTGAAGTTCTGGCCGGGAACCGCGTGGCCGAGGGAGCCGAGCCCGTGGCGCAGGCATATGCCGGGCACCAGTTTGGACATTTTGTGCCTCAACTGGGCGACGGGCGCACCAATCTGCTGGGCGAGGTGGTGGGGCGCAACGGCGTGCGGTACGACATCCAACTCAAGGGCTCCGGCCGGACTCCTTTCTCGCGCGGAGGCGATGGCAGGGCCGCGCTGGGACCGGTGTTGCGTGAGTACATTGTGAGCGAGGCGATGGCGGCGCTGGGCATTCCGACGACCCGGACCCTGGCCGCGGTGACGACCGGCGAAATGGTGCTGCGCGATTCAGCCCTGCCGGGGGCCGTGCTGACGCGGGTGGCGGCGAGCCATTTGCGCGTGGGCACATTTGAGTATTTTGCGGCGCGGCGCGACACGGATGGTCTGCGCAAGCTGGCGGACTTTGCGATTGCGCGGCACTATCCCGAGGCCGCGCAGGCCAGGCAGCCATATCGAGCGCTGCTGGAGGGCGTAGTGGCGCGACAGGCGCGGCTGATTGCGCAATGGATGCTGATTGGTTTCGTCCATGGCGTGATGAACACCGACAACACCTCCATCTCGGGCGAGACGATCGACTACGGCCCCTGCGCCTTTATGGAGGCATACGATGCGGCCACGGTGTTCAGCTCGATTGATCATGGGGGCCGCTACGCCTACGGCAACCAGCCACGTGCGGCATTGTGGAACCTGACGCGGTTGGCCGAGGCATTGCTGCCGGTGCTGGAACTGGAGTCTGGGAGTGAGGAGGCCGCGGTGGCAGAGGCCAACGAAGTACTCAAAGCATTTGAGCCGCAGTATGAGGCGGCGCGAAGTGCAGGCCTGCGCCGCAAGCTCGGGCTCTTTACGGAGCGCGAAGGAGATGCGGCTCTGGCTGAAGATCTGCTGCAGCGCATGGAAGCCAACCATGCTGACTTCACGCTGACCTTCAGGAAGTTGTCCGATGCCGCAGCCGGACCGGATGGCGACGCGGGTGTTCGGACATTGTTTGCCGATGCGGGCGCGTATGACGGCTGGGCGGCTCGATGGCGACGGCGTCTGGAAGAAGAGGCAGAAGATGGGCAGGCGCGCGCTGCTGCGATGCGGAGGGTGAATCCGGTATTTATCCCCCGCAACCACCTTGTGGAGGCGGCGCTCGAAGCTGCAAGCCAACGGCAGGATTTCCAGCCGTTTGAGGAGTTGCTGGACGTGGTTTCGCGGCCCTATGAGGAGCGGCCGGGGCTGGAAAGGTACGCGATGGCCGCCCGACCCGAGGAGTGTGTCCTGAAGACTTTTTGTGGGACGTAAAGGGCTGGATAGTGAGGCCGATGGCGCCGTGCGGTACTGGTGAAGCGGGGAGATGGGCGCGGCTGGGCGGGTAAAATTTACCGGCTGCCGGGAATTTTTGCATCGTTACTATTGTTTGACAAGCTGCAACTCATGGCAATCATGGAACTTCCTGAATGAGCAAACTGGCACCGAACGTGCTGCACCTTAGTAGAGGGTGACGTAATGTCGTCTTCTTCGGAGGCGTTATGGTGGAATTTGCTTCACTGCCACAGGGAGTGGCGCACAAGAGCATGGCGATCTATGCCGCTATCGTGGTGCTTGGCGGCGCCGTTGGTGGCTATGCGATTCATGAACACAACGCCGCACAGAATCTTGCGGCAGAGAATGTGCAGGCGAACGCCGCACTGAACGCGACACAGCATCAGCTAATCGACCTGACGGCAAAGGTGAATATGCTGGCTTCGCGCGATGCATCGCAGTCGGCTGCGGCGGCGCAGTCTGATCCGTCGATGCGTTCCGCGCAGAAGCCGAGTGGCGGCCGGCCAGCGGCAGCTCATCGGCAAAAAGAGGATCCGCGCTATAAAAAGCTGCAATCGCAACTTGACGCACAGGGCAAGGCGATTGAGGATACCCGCAATGACCTGGCGGGCACAAAAGGCGACCTCGTGAACACGCGTACGGAACTTTCGGGCTCGATCGCGCACACCCATGACGAACTGTTGTTGTTGCAGAAGCGGGGGGAACGGAACTACGCGGAGTTTGACATCTCGAAAGCGAAGGAGTTCAAGCGCGCGGGAGCGGTGGAGATTCGACTGAAGAAGGCCAATATCAGGCATCAGTATGCCGACATGGAAATGATGGTTGACGATCGCAACCTGTCGCAAAAGCATGTGAATCTCTACCAGCCGGTTATGTTCTACACGCCCGATAGCCCGCAGCCGGTCGAGGTGGTGATTAACGACATCAGCAAGGACCACATCCACGGATACGTGAGCGCGCCGAAGTACAGGCAGTCGGAGCTGGCCTCGATGTCGAGCGCCACAGAGAACGCGACAGCGGGCGCGAATCAGGGGCAGGCGAACTCCGACCAACAGCCAGCGCCTAGAAAAAAGCTTCCATTGCCGCAATAGGCTAGCGGCCAATTTCAGATTCCCACTAACGTGCGCGCCGATCCTTGCGTTTCCCAATAAAGGATGGGGTGCGCTTGCAACATCCAAGGGTCTTCTGCCGTGACGGACCGCGATCCGCCGCGGCGGAAGACCCTTGGCACCCGCAAATCGAATTGCGCATTACTTCGCTACAGCATTTTCGAGTTGAGTGTTAACACAACTTCGGGTGCCCCATCCTTTGTGCGTTCTTTGCGCAAAGGGCGGGAGACCACTGACATCCATCGCAACTGTAAACACCCCGGCCGAAAGCGATCTAATGGTTTACCGGAGTCAGCTGATTGAACCCCTGGCCTGGCGACAGCCCCGACTCCACCGCTGCATTGTTCCCATATACCCACTGCGTACCGCCCGTGCCGAGCTTTCCTCTGGAGAGGCTACCTAGTAGCTTTCTGCAAGCAGCCGCTCCACTTCGCCGTGGAGGCGGGCTGTGATGGAGGCTTCGGATTCGCCGGGGGCGAGACGAAGGGGCTGCCCGACGCGCACTTCGATGGAGCCGGAGCGGAACCAGCGCTTATCGCCTGCCTTGAGTTCGCCCAGGCCGCGCAGGGCAACAGGCAACACCATTGCGCCGCACTGCTTTGCAAGCAGGCCGATGCCGGGACGAAATGGCGCGAGCTTTCCGTGTGTCGAACGCGTGCCTTCAGGAAAAACCAGCACGTTGAAGCCGCGATCCATCGCCCGCCCCGCGTGGGCGAAGCTGGGCTGAAAATCGCGGCGGCGCGGCAGCGGAAACACGTTGAACAGCGCCGTCAAGAGGTAGTAGAACAACGGCCCCGGGAGGAAGAAGCGTCCGCTGGGATGCAGAGGCTCGGAGTTGCGGAAGTGCCGGTAGTCTTCAAGCAATTCGCCTGACATCACCATTGCCATGTGCCGCCGCAGTGCTCCGGGCAAGGCGTATTGCACCAGTGGGCCGTCGAACGCGGTGACGTGATTGGCGATGATCAGCATGGGCGCATCGGGCTTGAGCGGATTTGGCGCAACGATGCGCGGAGCAGCCAGCAGCCAAACCAGCGGCCGCATCACAACCTCAATAAACGCCGAACGAATCCACTGGAACGGTTTGAGCCAGGGCCAAACAGGGTAGATGTATTTTCCCGGCAATGGCACGGCAACTTCGCGCTCAGGTCGCGGAGCAGGTTCTTCTTCAACTGCAATTCCAACCGCGCCATCTTGCCGGGTATCGGTGGCTCCGCCGGAACCGTTGCCAATCGAGCCACGTGCACGATCCTTTCGACCTGCTCCTGGTGACATGGTGGGAATGGAAACGGCCGGCGATTCATCCTCGCCCGCAACCAGACGCCGCAGTTCGCCAAGCGTTTCCACGTGGTCGAGCATCCCGTCTTCGGAGATAATGCCGAGCCGATCTTCAATTTCCGCGGCCAACTGCACGCGGCCCAGGCTATCGAGGTGCAGGTCCTCGGTGAGATGCAGTTCATCACCGACGCCAGGATGCTGCTCGCCGGAAATCTGCGCGATGAGCGTCAACAACCAATCTTCCGACGCTGCAAACGTTTCGGTGTGTGGCCTTGCCGTGCCGTTGCCCGAAGCTGCAGCCGCGGACTGAATTCTGTTGAACCACTCCGCCACTGCCTTGCGCCGCACTTTGCCCGTGGATGTGCGCGGCAGGTCGGGCTCAGGCCAAAGCACCCATCGCCGCATCCGCTGAAACTCCGCGAGCTGCGCATTCGCGCCTTCAATGACCGCCGCGGCCTGGTCGCCCGCTCCTCGGCAGGCCAGCACGGCGCAGGGTTCGGGGCCGTCTGCCGTCTCCATGGTGACAACCGCGCACGCGGCAACGCCAGGCTGCTCTTCGATGGCTGCTTCAAGATCTTCGGGATGAATATTGACGCCGGCTGCGGTGACAATCACTTCGCTTTTGCGGCCCAGAAAACGCAGCTCGCCGGAGGGATTCGCCTTCGCCACATCTCCGGTTGCCAGCCATTCATCCTTGCGCCGATGCAGCTTGCCGCCCGACCATGTTGCGCCGGAGATGGCCGCGCCGCGCACCATCACTTCGCCATCGGGGCCGAGCTTTACCTCGCGCCCGGCGAGAGGTTTTCCAATGGTTCCCTCGGCCACGTGGAAGGGGTGATTGAGCGTAATGAGTGCGGTGGTCTCCGTCATTCCATAGCCTTGCACGAGGACGAATCCGAGAGCATTCCAGAAATGCTCCAGCGGTCTGGCTAGCGCGCCGCCGCCCGAAATGATGGCCCAGAACTTGAGCCCGAAGGCGCGATGAATTTTGCGAAAGCGCCACCAGCGCCGCGCTCCCCCAATCTTCTGCAAAGCAGCGGCCCGGTCCTCAAGCCAGGGGTAGCTGATCTCCAGATGAGTTTTGAGCAGCGCCAGCACCCTGGGCACAGCGGCAAGCACGGAGATGCGCTCGCGGCGAATGGTCTCAACCAGCCGCGGCGCCGCGAGGCGCTCTTCAAAATGCAACTCACCGGCAAAGATGGATGGAACCCATAGCCCCATCGCCTGCCCGAAAACATGGCTCAGCGGCAGCGTGTTCAGAATCCGCAGGGGATGAACCAGCCGCTCCCAGCGCAGGTAGGGCTGTGCTCCGGCCTCGATGGGCCCAACACTGGCCAGCACGTTGCCGTGAGTGAGCACAATCCCTTTCGGATCGCCGGTGGTGCCGGAGGTAAACAGGATTTCGAGCGGCGTGTCGGCGGAGAGCCCGGCCACGGGGCCTGTTTCTTCTGCGGGCAGAGCATCGAGCCAGTCTTCAAAAGGAAGCAGCGGGAGTTCAGGAGATAGTTGTGCCAGCAACACGGCATCGCCCACGGCGAGCTTCGGCTTGACGTCGGCCGCGACGCGCATCGCAAACTCAACGGTTCCGATGGCGTCGAGGGGAACAGCCAGCACGCCGCGCAGCATGCATCCGTGGAAGGCCGCAATCCATTCGGCGCTGTTCTCTGCCCATAGCAGCACCCGATCGCCCGGCCCAATTTCGCGCTCGGCCAGGAGCGCCGCAAACCGCCCGGCAAGCCGCGCCAACTCCGCGTAAGTTGTTACCCGCCGGCGGTTTCCCTGATAGCGAACCACGGCGACTTCACGATCGAAGCGGCGGAAGTCGTCGAGGAGTGTAGCCAAATGGGCTCGCATGGGCGCTCCGGCAAGGACGAGGTACGCGCTACAGCTGCGGCACCCTCTTTATGGATGTGAAATGACGAAGCTCGATGCAAGGAAAGGCATTGTTACACTTTCTCAAGTGATCGATTGCTGGCGCGGGACGGCAATTGACCATTTGATGCGGACAATTCATAAAGGCACGCTTTTTCTTCGCTTCCTCTTCGCCGCTGTTCCGCGCTATCCTGAGAAACACGATGTCTCCCGACCGCCTCAGCCCAAACCGGCCCATTCCAGACCGGCCCAGCCCGGACCCCTCGGTTGTCCCGGCGCCGGCTGCTGATCCGTTCGCCTGTTTTCATCCGGTTACGGCGGATTGGTTCCGCGCCGTATTTGATGCACCAACCGCACCTCAGCGGATGGGCTGGCCGGTGATTGCGCGCGGGGAGAATGCGCTGATCCTGGCGCCGACGGGCACCGGCAAGACTCTCGCTGCGTTCCTGTGGTGCCTTGATCGGCTGATGCTTCATCCTCAGCAAGCAAAAGGCTGCCGGATCGTCTATGTTTCGCCGCTGAAGGCGCTGGCCGTGGATGTGGAGCGCAATCTGCGCTCGCCGCTGGCCGGCATGGCCAACATGGCGCGCCGCATGGGAGTCGACTTTCGCGAACCCGCCATCAGCGTGCGAACCGGGGATACGCCGCAGAGAGAACGCGCGCGTTTTGCGCGGCATCCAGCTGAGATTCTGATTACTACGCCGGAGTCGCTTTACCTGCTGCTTACTTCGCAGGCGGCTGAGGCGCTGCGCACTGTTGATACGGTCATCATCGACGAGATTCATGCGCTGGTGCCGACCAAGCGGGGCGCGCATTTGGCGCTTTCACTGGAGCGGTTGCAGGCGCTGACGAAGCGACCGTTGCAGCGCATCGGGCTTTCTGCAACGCAGCGCCCGCTTGAGGAAGTGGCGCGGTTTCTCGGTGGCGTGGAATTGGCGGAAGTTGCCGAACGACCCGATGTTCCGAACGCTCTCAAGGCAGACGAATCCACGCCGGCCTCATGGTCCTCCGACGCGTTGGACGTTGCACCACTTCGTTATCGCCCGGTGACTATCGTCAATGCCAGCGCGCGCAAGCAGCTCAAGTTGCGCATTGAAGTTCCGGTAGAGGATATGGCGCACCTTGGCGTGATGGAAGAGATTCCCTCGGGGCCGGCCTCGCAGATGCCACGCCGCGTATCGATCTGGAATGCGATTCATCCGCGGTTGCTGGAGATTATTCGCGAGCGCAACTCGACTATTTTGTTCGTCAACAGCCGCCAGGTTGCAGAGCGGTTGGCGGGCGCGCTGAACGAGTTGGCCGGAGAGCCTATTGCGCGCGCACATCACGGCTCGCTTGCCACCGCACAGCGCTCTGTGATCGAGGAGCAGTTGAAGGCCGGGCAGATTCGCGCGCTGTGCGCTACGTCGACGCTTGAACTCGGCATCGACATGGGCGCGGTGGATCTTGTCATCCAGATTGAAGCACCGCCTTCGGTGGCAAGCGGTATGCAACGCATCGGGCGTGCGGGCCACCATGTGGACGCGGTAAGCGAGGGGATACTGTTTCCGAAGTATCGCGCCGATCTTGTGGCTTGCGCAGCCGTCACGCGCGCAATGCACGACGGGCACATCGAGTCCACGCGATTCCCGCGCAACCCGCTCGACGTTCTGGCACAGCAGTTGGTGGCGATTGTGGCTCATCCGCCGTCGGCCGCGGCGCCGTTGCGAAAAGCGAAAGTGCTGAAGAGCGCCCGGCGAGCGAAGAATCTTACCGCGGAGCTGAAGTTTGCGGATTGGGATTCCGCGCGGAAGGAAGAAGAGGCGCCGAAGCCGGAAGTCAGCGTGGACGCGCTTTTCGATCTCGTTCGCCGCGCTGCGCCATTTGGTGGCCTTACGCGCGCGGCGTTCGAGGGCGTTCTCGATCTGCTCAGCGGCCGCTATCCGTCCGACGAGTTTGCAGAGCTCAGGCCGCGGCTCACGTGGGATCGAATCCGCAATGTTGTTACCGCACGCGATGGCGCTGCGCGGCTCGCAATTCTCAACGCGGGCACCATTCCTGATCGCGGACTCTATGGTGTTTTTCTCGCCTACAGCGAAGGGAAGGCCGTGCGCGTTGGAGAGCTCGATGAGGAGATGGTTTTCGAGTCGCATCCCGGCGAGACTTTTATACTCGGCGCGTCGACGTGGCGCATCGTCGAGATTACGCACGATCGCGTGCTGGTAACGCCAGCTCCTGGCGAACCTGGCAAAATGCCTTTCTGGAAAGGTGACGGACCGGGAAGGCCGCTGGAATTCGGTCGCCGCATTGGTGCGCTGGTGCGCGAACTCCGCGCGCTGCCCAAACCCGCGGCGCTGACGCGGCTTGTCGCGGAACACGATCTGGATCCCGGCGCAGCGGAAAACTTGATGCAGTTTCTTGCCGACCAGGAGGCCGCGACAGACTCAGTGCCTGACGATCGCACGGTTGTCATCGAACGCTGCCGCGACGAGTTGGGCGACTGGCGGGTCTGCGTACTCACGCCGTTTGGAAGCCGCATCCACATTCCCTGGGCGATGGCGGTGAGTGCGCGCATACGCGCTGCTGGCGGGCCTGAAGTGGAGACGCTGTGGGGCGACGACGGCTTCGTCTTGCGCTTTCCAGACACGGATGAGCCGCCGGATCCAGATTGGTTTCTCGTTGAGTCGGCGGAGGTAATGCAGCTTGTGCTGCGGCAACTGGGTTCGACGGCGCTGTTCGCAGGGCGTTTTCGCGAGGCGGCGGGCCGCGCACTTCTGCTGCCGCGCCGGCGCGCCGATGCACGCTCGCCGCTGTGGCAATTGCGCAAACGCTCATACGATCTGCTTAGCGTGGCTTCGCGTTATCCTTCGTTTCCCCTGCTGCTCGAGGCGTATCGCGAATGCCTGCGCGATGTGTTTGATATGCCGGCGCTGATTGAAACTCTGCGCGCCATCGAGCAGCGGCAATTGCGCGTGCACGTGGTGGAGACGCGCAAGCCTTCGCCTTTTGCTGCATCGCTGTTGTTCAGTTACGTGGCGAACTTTCTCTACGACGGTGATGCGCCGCTGGCAGAACGCCGCGCGCAGGCCCTCACGATCGATCAGGATCAGTTGCGCGAACTGCTTGGTGAAGCCGACCTGCGCGAACTGCTCGACGCCGATGCGATCGCCGAGGTGGAAGAAGCAGCGCAGTGCCTGGCAGAGAATTATCGTGCGCGCACTGCCGACGGCATTCACGATCTCTGCCTACGGCTGGGCGATCTATCACGCGACGAACTGGCGCGGCGGGTTGTTTCGCCCGATCTGCTGGCGCATGTCGACCGGCTCACTCGTTCGCGACGATTGCTTGAGTTGCGCATTGGCGGCGAGCGCCGCCTGGTTGCTGCAGAGGATGCGGCGCGCTACCGCGACGGTTTGGGAATCCCGCTGCCGCCCGGGCTTGCGGCGGCGCTGCTGGAGCCGGTGGCGCACCCGGTGCTCGAGCTTGTTCGCCGCTACGCGCGCACCCATGGGCCGTTCACGCTGCGCGAGGCTGCAGATCGATTTGCGCTGGATGCCGTTGCTGTAGAGAATGCGCTGCGCCAGCTTGCCGGCGAGGGCCGCGTGCTTGAGGGCGGATTCCGTCCTGGCGGCCTTCATCGCGAGTGGTGTGATGCGGAGATTCTGCGGCAAATTCGGCGCAAGTCACTGGCTAAGCTGCGCCGCGAAGTTGAGCCTGTGGAGCAGCATACGCTGGCACGTTTCCTCACACACTGGCAGGGGCTCCTCACGCCACGGCGTACCGGTCACGCCAATCTCGATGCTCTTCTTGATGCTATCGAGAGCCTGCAGGGAGCGCCTCTGCCTGCATCGCTGGTGGAGTCTTCGATTCTGCCTGCGCGCATTGCGGACTATAACTCTTCGGGTCTCGACACGCTGATTGCGGCCGGCGAAGTTGCCTGGGCGGGAGTGGAGCCGATTGGCGAGCGAGATGGAAGAATCGCGCTTTTTCTAGCTGACAAACTTCCTTTGCTGGCGCAGCAGAGGCCGCTGGCGGAGCCGCTCACGGAGCGTGAAGAAAAGTTGCTTGCTGTTCTCGAATCTACCGGCGCCAGTTTCTTTGACCCGCTGCATCAGGCGGCGGGTGGAGGCTATCCAGGTGAGACGATCGAGGCGCTGTGGAGCCTTGTGTGGCGCGGCCTGATCACCAACGATTCGCTGCATGCGCTGCGTGCTTACATCGCCCGGCCTGAAAGCGCGCGTACTCCGCGGCGACTGCAAACGGGCGCGGTGTTTCGTTCGCGCCGCACGACGCCCCCCACTGCTCAGGGGCGATGGTCGCTTCTGCCGCTGCGCGCGTGCTCCGGTGTGAAGGGTACGGGCTTTAGCCAGTACATCAGTTCCTCCCAATCGGCCGGGGCTTTAGCCCCTGAGGGACGTCCCCTCGCGCCTTCCGCCACCGAGGCCAGTCACGCTCTTGCTTTGCAATTGCTCAATCGCTACGGCGTGCTACTGCGCGAGTCGGTGGCCGCGGAGAATGTTCCTGGTGGTTTCAGCGCTGTCTATGACGTGCTGAAGGCTCTGGAAGAAAGCGGCCGCATACGTCGCGGGTATTTTGTCGCCGGACTTGGTGCAACACAATTCGCGCTTCCTGCCGCCATAGATCTGCTGCGCCAGCTACGCACCGCGCCGCCTGAAGAGAAGCCAGAGTTTGTGCAATTGGCGGCGACCGATCCGGCCAATCCGTACGGATCGGTTCTGCGCTGGCCGGACTTGCCGGTTGCTGAAGAGGATTCTGAAACTGCACCGCGCATTCTCACACGCGCAGCCTACGCTGAAGTAATTCTGCGCAACGGGCAGTTGGTTGCGTGGCTTCGCCGCGGCAACCCCAACATTCTTATCTTTCTGCCAGCCGAAGAGCCGGAGCGATCGCAAACGGCTGCGGGGCTCGCGCATTTTCTCTGCTCGCGCGGACAGGAACGGATGCGATTGGGCAGCCACCAGGGTGTGTTGATCACGACCATTAACGGCCAGCCGGTGGCTGTGCATCCCATGGCGCGCTTCCTTATGGATGCGGGCTTTCATCCCGGACCGCTGGGCATGCACCTGCGGCGCATTCCGCTGGCGATGGGACAACAAGCGCACGAACAACACGCCGGCACTCCGGGCGGCGAGGTGCAATAGGCCGTGCCCGAAGGCGACACCATCTTTCGCACTGCCCGCTCGCTTGGGCGCGCACTTGGCGGCAAACCGGTGACGGTGTTCCGGTCCACCTATCCACTGCTCGCGCGCTTCAATGACGATACCCCGCTTGCCGGGCAGACTGTGGAGCGCGTTGAAGCGCGCGGCAAATGGCTGCTGATTCATTTTTCAGGCGGCGGAACGCTGGCTACTCATATGCTCATGAGCGGGAGTTGGCACATCTACCGGCACGGCGAACGATGGCAGCAGCCGCGATTCAATATGCGCATCGTCATCGAGAACAGCGAATACATTGCAGTTGGTTTTCGCGTGCCGGTGGCCGAGATGCACACCGCCCAATCGCTCGCGCGGCAAACGAGAATACCGTGCGAACAGATAGACGTGCTGAGCGCGGACTTTAATGCGGCGGAGGCGGAGCGGCGAGTACGGGCGCATGGCAGCGAAGAGATTGCCGATGTGCTGCTGCACCAGGAGGTGCTGGCGGGTGTGGGCAACGTCTTCAAGTCAGAGATTTGTTTTGTGACGGGCATCAATCCGTTTTGCAAAGTTTCCGCGCTCAGGCAGGATCAGTTGCAGGCCTCGATTGCCGCGGCGCAAAGACTTGTGCGCGCCAATGTGCTGGAGGATTCCGGAGACACCATCGTGACGTATGGCGGTAGAAAGCGCCGCACCACGCACGAATCGGATCCAGGGGCCAGCCTGTGGGTTTATGGACGCAACGGAGAACCGTGCCGCCGCTGCGGTGAGCCGATTCGACGTCGCATCCAGGGGCCGGATGCGCGAGTTACTTTCTGGTGCGCCAGGTGCCAGCCGATTCCGGATGGCACAAATATTGATGGGTGACTCGCGCCCGAATCAGTTCCCGCTCTTGCCCAGCCCGAAGATTTTTTGCAGAATGTTGCGGCGGTCTTGCGGGTGGTCGCAAGGGAAGGTGGGCGCGGTGCCTGCGAGGAAGGCAGCATCGAAGCTGTCGGGGCAGGTTTCGTCGCTCAGCAGGTTGCTGACCTTGTCGATCTTCACGATCTCAACGCCTTCGGGCACCGAGAATTCATTGGTGTCGGAGTACTGTGGCAACAGCACGGCCTTCTTCATGAACTCCGCCCAGATGGGTGCGGCGGCGTGTGCACCTTCGAGATTCAAATTGGTATAGTCGTCGTTGCCCACCCACACGATGCAGAGCAAGTTGCTGGTAAAGCCGGCGAACCATGCGTCGTGGCTGGTGCCGGTTTTGCCCGCGGCCGGCGCCGTGAACCCCAGCGAGCGGACTCCGGCGCCCGTGCCGTGGTTGATTACATTCTCCATCATGTTGGTCGTCAGATACGCAACACGCGGATCCAGAACCTGGTGGGAAGAGGGCGTGTAATCGTTGATGATGTCGCCGGTGGGCGTGCGCACGCTGGCCAGCATCCAGGGGTCCAGGTGCACGCCGTTGTTGGCGAAGACGGTGTAGGCACCAGCCATATCCAGCGGCGTGGCGTCATAAGAACCAATGGCTACCGACGGAGTTCCGCGTGCGTTCTTGATGCCCGCATCACGAGCCAGAGCGGCCACTTGATCGAAGCCGACCATTGCGGCAAGCCCGATGGTGGCGTTGTTCAGCGACTGCTGCAGTGCGTATCGCGCCGTGACCTGGTCGTGATAGACGCCTTCAAAGTTGCGCGGCGTATACTCCTGGCCGCCGACGTCGTAGGTGGTTTGCTGATCGCTTAGCATCATGACCGGCGAGAACAGTTGCTTCTGTCCCGGCAGCATGGTGCCCTGTGCGGCCGTGTTGAATGCCGCGGCATAGACAAACGGTTTGAAGATGGAGCCGGTAGGCCGGCTGGCTACCGCGTGGTTCAATTGCGAGTTTCCGTAGCTGCGCCCGCCCACCAGGGCCAGCACCTGGCCGGTGTGCGGATTGAGCGCAACCAGCGCAACCTGGGGATAGATGACGCTTTGGCCCAGTTTCTTGCGGCGGGCGTACAGCCTGTCGACCTGCTCATCCACGACGTGAATGGTGGAGTCAACCGCGATGGTAGCTGCTCGCTGCAAGTCCGGATCGAGCGAGGTGTAGATGCGCAGTCCTTCGCGATTGAATTCGCGGTCGCCGAGTTTTTGCACCAGCTGATCGCGTACCAGGTCTACAAAATAAGGGGCTTCGCCTTCATCTACGCTGGCCTTCGCCAGGTGCAGCGGTTCGGCCTTGGCGTGCTCGGCCTGGTCCTTTGTAATTGCACCGGTCTCAACCATCGCATCCAGCACCATGGCGCGGCGCTCCATCGCGCGGTCAGGATGCCGGAACGGATTCAGCCGGCTGGGGCTTTGGATAAGGCCTGCCAGCAAGGCGCCTTCGGACAGGCTGAGCTGGCGCATGTCTTTGCCGAAGTAGGCCTCAGAGGCCTCGCCGAAGCCGTTAATGGCGAAGCTGCCAAGCTGTCCCATCGGGACCTGATTGGCGTACATCTCGAAGATCTGTTTTTTCCCGAATCGATGTTCCAACTGGAAGGTAATGAGAATCTCGATGAGCTTGCGCTTGATGTGCCGCTCGGGCGTGAGAAAGAAACCGCGCGCCAGTTGCATGGTCAGCGTGGAGCCGCCCTCGACAAAGCGGTGCCCTGGGGTCATATCGTTGCGCAGGGCGCCAATCATGCGGATGTAATCCACGCCGCCGTGTTCAAAGAAGCGGCGGTCTTCAATGGCCACCACCGCCTGCACCAGGTTCGGCGGCATCTCGTCGTACGCAATTAAGCGGCGCTTGGTGCGATTGGCGTCCTCGCTCAGCCCGGTGATGAGCATCGGTTCCAGCTCATAGCTTGACAACGGCTGACCGTGAGCGTCGCTGATGGAGTTCACTACGCCGCCGCTGATGCGAATTGTCGCCGGATCCTCGGAGTGGTAGGACTGAGGGCCGGGGCGCACGGTGATGACCTGCGCGCCTTCACTGTACGTTCCCAACTGTGAGGCCTGCGTGGCGCCGTCTGGTGTGTAGCCGACCTCGCGCAGTTCAGTGGCGATGAGGTGGATGGAAAATTTTTGTCGGGGACGGACCTCGCGGGGCGCGGCAAAGACCTTGGCGGTGTTGGCAAACAGCGGCTCTTTCAAGCGCGCGTCCACGATGCCCTGATACTTGTAGTAGTAGAAGCCGCCGACGACGAGGAAAACGAGCGCAAAAACGGCAATCGCTACCAGCGCGACGCGGAGCGCAAGCGATGACAAGGTATGCTTCCCAGTGGGTTTTGCCAGCTTGATTTTCAACGCCATCGCTGCTCCTTGTGATTCGGCTTCTAGCTTCTAGCTTCTAGCCTCTAGCCTCTAGCTCCTCCGTGCATGGATAAGCTAAAGCTCGAACCTAAAACCGCGAATGCTAATCGGATCGATTGAAGGTAGCAGCTAGAAGCTAGTAGCTAAAAGCTGCTCTTACGTTCCTACGGCCGTAAGCAAAGCATCTTCTTCTACATGCTCTTTCACCAGCGCCAGTACTTCACTCAATGGGACGTCCACGCTGGTTGACGTGGCGCGCGTTACCAGTTCGACCACACCGTCGGCGGCTTTCCTGCCTACGTTGATACGGTAAGGAATGCCGACCAGATCCGCATCTTTGAATTTGACGCCGGCGCGCTCGTCTCTGTCATCCAGCAGCACGTCCAGTCCGGCGGATTCGAGCTCGGCGGCCAGCTTTTCGCCGGTCTCCCTGAGCGCTGCGTCGGTCATGTTGGTTACGGTAACAACCACGGTGAAGGGCGCAATTGATGGCGGCAGCCAGAATCCATTCTTGTCGTTCGATTGCTCGATGGCGGCGGTGAGAATGCGCTCGATGCCGATGCCGTAACTGCCCATGATCGGCGTGACTTCCTTGCCGTTCACGTCGAGCACCTTGGCGCCCATGCTTTCGGAATACTTGTAGCCGAGCTTGAAGATGTGGCCAACTTCGACTGCCTTGCCGACCACGAGCTTCCCGGTACATTCACTGACGGGGCAGCCTTCGCCTTCGTTCACGCTGCGAATGTCGGCTGTGAGCGTCCACGAGAAATCGCGGCCTGGAACGACGTTGCGCAGGTGATAGTCCAGCTTGTTTGCTCCGGCGACGAGATTCTTGCGGCCTTCGAGAGATTTGTCTACGACGACCGTGAGTCCCGCTTCAAGCGGCTTGGCGTCGGGCTTTACGCCGACGGGGCCCAGGAATCCCGCTGGTCCATTGAAGTATTGCGAAAGCTCTTCAGCTTGCATGGTGCGAAGTTCGGCTGAGCCCAAGGCACCCATGAGCTTGGTCTCGTTCACCTGGTGGTCGCCGCGCAGAAAGGCCGCAACGCCGTGCCACGTGTCAGGCTTACCGGCCGTGCCGAGCTTGCGGGCCATGTAGGCCACGCACTTGATGTCGTTCGCCTCGCTCATCTTGAGGAACGCGGCAATGTCGGCGATCGCGCCCATGCCCGGCGTATGAATCAGCTCCGGTTTACCGTCGCCCGTGGGTTCAAGTTCCGCGACCGGTTCGAGGCGCGACGTGCCTTTTTCCAGGTTCGCTGCGTAGCCGCACACCGGGCAGCTTGCGATGAGGTCTTCGCCTGCGTCGGTGTAGACCATGAACTCCTGCGACTGCGAGCCGCCCATTGAGCCGGAGTCGGCTTCGACGGCCACGAATTTCAAGCCGCAGCGGGAGAAGATCTTGCGGTAGACGGCATCGTGCAGGTCGAAGCTCTTGTCGAGGCCGGCCTTGTCGATGTCGAAGGAGTAGCTGTCTTTCATGGTGAACTGGCGCACGCGCAGCAGGCCGGATTTGGGGCGCGGTTCGTCGCGGAACTTGGCCTGAATCTGGTACCAGATCTGCGGCAACTGCTTGTAGCTGCGCAGCTCATTGCGGGCGATCGACGTCATGATTTCCTCGTGCGTCATGCCCAGGCACAGGTCGGCGCCCTTGCGGTCTTTGAGGCGAAACATGTTGTCGCCCATGCCGGCCCATCGGCCGCTCTGCTCCCACACTTCGCGGGGATGGATGGCGGGCAGGTAAAACTCCTGGCCGATCTGGTCCATCTCCTCGCGGACGATGCCGATGATCTTGTTGATGGCCCGCTGGCCGAGGAAGAGGTAGTTGTAGATGCCTGCGCCGAGCTGGCGGATGTAGCCGGCACGGACGAGAAAGCGGTGGCTGGCCACTTCGGCGTCTGCCGGGGCCTCGCGAAGAGTGGGAATAAAGAGTTTAGACCAGCGATGCATTGAAATGATTGCTTACTTTCCCGTCCGCCGCAGCGGACGCAAGACAGAATATCGACAGGATTCATTCTAAATGTTCGGGGGAGTGGGAGAGCTTCGGGTGCCCCAGGTCTCGATCTTGAGACCTGGGATCGCACAGCTTTGAGCGGGCGGGAATTTCTGATCCCTGACCCCTGATCCCTGTTCTTAAATCAGTTCTACGCCCCACAAATCATGCAGGTGCAGGACGCCTTCTACGCGCTGCTCGGCGTCTACGACGATCAGCGAAGTAATCTTGCGCTCTTCGAGAATTGCGAGTGCCTTGGCGGCCAATTCCTGCGCGCTTATGGTTCGCGGATGGGCATTCATGGCTTCGCCGGCGTTGCGGCCGAGCGCCGCGCCGCCTTCGCGCTCAAGCAGCCTGCGGAGATCGCCGTCGCTGATTACGCCGCGCAGACGCCCTGCTTCCTGCACCGTCGTAATGCCGAGCTTCTTCGATGACATCTCGTATATCACGTCGGTCATTGGCGTGGCGGGCGATACAACCGGCACTTCGTTGCCGGTGTGCATCAGGTCGCGCACCTTGGCGAGGCGCTTGCCTAGCTTGCCGCCTGGATGCAGCTCGGCAAAGTCTTCTGCGCGGAATCCCTTGCGCAGACTGACCGCGATGGCCAGGGCGTCACCGAGGGCCAGCATGGTGGTGGTGGAAGCAGTAGGCGCGAGATTCAGGCCGCAGGCCTCGCGCTCCACGCCGCAGTCGAGAGCTACATCGCTGGCCTGGGCGAGGGTCGAGTTGAGATTGCAGCAGAAGCTGACCAACGCGTCGCCCTTGCGCTTGAGGGTGGCGAGCAGGCGCAGAATTTCTTCCGTCTCGCCGCTGACCGAGAGGGCCACCACCACGTCGCCGGGCATAAGCACGCCCAAGTCGCCGTGTACCGCCTCGGCAGGATGCAGGAACAGGGCCGGGCTGCCAGTGGAGCTGAGCGTGGCCGCGATCTTCTGGGCGATAATGCCGCTTTTGCCCATGCCGGTGACCACCACACGGCCGTTTCCCTGGCCGCAGCCAAGGATGAGCTCGACGGCGCGCGCAAACGGCTCAGCCATCGGGCCTTCCAGGCGGGTGGCGAGGGCTTCGAGGGCCGCGGCTTCGGTTCTGACCATTGCCGCCGGCTGCAGAACGCTGGCTTCGGGATTGCTGGGGTTGGGCTGGTTCATCGGCTTTTGATGGTAACAGTTTACGGCAGGGTGCAGTGCACAGTGGGCAGTGGACAGAAAGTTCCCCGTGCGCACCCGATCACTAGCCACTGCACACTGTACTCTGTTCCCTGTCTGCTGTTTTGCCTCGTACAATGGATGGGAAGAGGTCAATTCCCTTGAAGCGCAACACGATTGTTCTTACCGTAGTTTTGTTGATTCTGGCCGTTTTTGCCTGGGCGGGGTGGGCTAACTGGGAGTATCGTCAGCAGGCCGCGGAAAAGCTGCTGGCCTCGGCCGCCAAGGGCGAACTGGTGCCCGATCCGGCGGGGGGCATGCCGAAATACAACTCGCCATTCATGGGCAAGCCGGCGCCGACGTTTGCTCTGGAAGATTTGAGCGGCAAAAAGGTCTCGCTGGAGAGCTATAAAGGCAAGGCTGTGCTGATCAACTTCTGGGCGACGTGGTGCGGCCCATGCAAGATCGAGACTCCTTGGCTGATTGAGCTGCGTAACAAGTACACGGGGCAGGGCTTTGAGATTCTGGGCATCTCCACCGAGGGCGACGACCTGAAGAAGGACGACAAGGCGGGATGGGCCAAGGACAAGGCCGCCATTGCCAAGTTTGTCGCGCAGGAAAAGATGCCTTACCCGGTGCTGATTGATGGCGACAGCCTGAGCCAGGAATACGGTGGCCTCGATGCGATGCCGACGTCGTTCTTTGTAGATCGCAAGGGAACGGTGGTGGCGGCGCAGATGGGACTGACTTCGGAGAGCGATATCGAGGCGAATATCAAGAAGGCGCTGGGGGATTGAAAAACAGCTTCCAGCTTTCAGCTTTCAGCTCTCAGCTTTGGCGCGTGGGGAAGTTAGAGGGAGTGGGTTTTATGGTGTGCAGATCAAAGGATTGGAACTTTTGATGGAATTGATGAAACGGGCTTTTACGCTGGTGTTGTCTTTTGGAATCGTGGCTCTCGCAGCGGATGCGCAGAGCGATGGCGGGGGTCGCTCGGTCGCTAGGGCCGAGGCTGTGCAATATCTGTTTCCGGAGCAGGTGACTGTTGCTGCCGGTAAGGCGAGTCCGGTGACGCTGCACTTTCGCATCGCGCAGGGGTTGCACATCAACTCGCACACGCCCAGCGAAGACTATCTGATTCCTACTACTTTCTCAATTCCCGAGGGAGCAGGCGTGCGGCTTGATAAAGCGAGCTACCCAGCCGGCGCCGACCTGACTTTGCCTTCAGACCCCAAGACGAAGCTCAGCGTGTATACCGGCGAGTTCGCAATTCAGGCGCAGATTGTATCTTCGTCCGGCAATCACCTGGTGGAGGCGAAGCTTCGCTACCAGGCCTGCAACCTGAGCCAGTGCCTGCCGCCCAGGACGATCACTGTGCCGATTGATGTGATTGGGAAATAGTTGGTCCGGTAGCAACTACTCCTAAGGCTTTGGTCGGTGGGTACTTCTTGTGCCTCCGATATTTCTCCTGGGGATGGGTGCCCCAGGTCCCGCTTCTGGGACCTGGGAAAGCACAACAGCCCATGTGAGCGATTAGCGAGCGCCGCCTCACCGCAGGTGGCTACTTACCTGACTTCTTCTCGATCTTGCCCCAGGAGTCTTTTAGCGGGAGGGTACGGTTGAAGACCAGATTGCTCGGCGTCGAATCGGGGTCGAGGCAGAAGTAGCCTACGCGTTCGAACTGGAAGCGGTCTTCAAGTTTGGCGTTGGCTAGAGAGGGCTCGAGTTTGGCTCCGGTGAGGATCTCGAGGGAGTTGGGGTTGAGATTGCTGAGGACACTCTCGCCTTCTTCGAAGTCGCCGGGATTGGCCTTGGTGAAGAGCTTGTCGTAGAGACGGATTTCGGCGGAGATGGCGTGGGCGGTGGAGACCCAGTGCATGGTGGCCTTGACCTTGCGGCCATCGGGCGAGTTGCCGCCGCGGCTGGCTGGATCGTAGGTGCAGTGCACCTCGACAATGTTGCCGGCTGAGTCCTTGACCACGCTCTGGGCGCTGACGAAATAGGCGTTGCGCAGGCGGACTTCCTTGCCGGGCGAGAGCCGGTAGTACTTGGGCGGAGGAACCTCGCGGAAGTCGTCCTGCTCAATAAAAATCTCGCCGGAGAAGGGCACCTTGCGGGTGCCTGCGCTCGGGTCTTCGGGGTTGTTGGCGACTTCGACGAACTCATGCTGGCCGGCTGGGTAGTTGTCGATGACCAGCTTGAGGGGGCGAAGAACGGCCATTGCGCGGCTAGCGCGGCGGTTGAGGTCGTCGCGCTGGAAGTGTTCGAGCATTTCGATGTCGGTGCTCCCGTTGGTGCGCGTTGCGCCGATGGCTGCGCAGAAGGCGCGGATGGCTTCGGGAGTAAAGCCACGGCGGCGGAAGCCGGAAAGGGTGGGCATGCGGGGATCGTCCCAGCCGCGGACAACATATTCCTGCACGAACTGGAGAAGCTTGCGCTTGCTGAGCAGGGTGTAAGTGATGTTGAGACGATCGAATTCAATTTGTTGCGAAGGGAAGATGCCAAGCTGCTCGATATACCAGCGGTAGAGGGGCTGGTGGTCAGTGAACTCGAGGGTACACATGGAGTGGGTGACGCGCTCGAGGGAGTCCGACTGGCCGTGGGCGTAGTCGTACATGGGGTAGATGCACCACTGGTCGCCGGTGCGTTGGTGCGTGGCGTGGAGAATGCGGTACATGACCGGATCGCGCATGTTGAGATTGGGCGAGGCCATGTCGATTTTGGCGCGGAGGACGCGCGAGCCGTCGGGAAATTCGCCGGCCTTCATGCGAGTGAAGAGGTCGAGGTTTTCTTCGATTGTGCGGTTGCGATAGGGGCTGTCGATGCCGGGCTCGGTGAGGGTGCCGCGGTGCTGGCGGATCTCGTCGGCGGAGAGGTCATCGACGTACGCTTTTCCGGTTTTGATGAGCTGCAAAGCCCACTCGTAGAGCTGGCCGAAGTAGTCGGAGGCGTAGCAAATGCGATCCCACTCGAAGCCGAGCCAGCGGACATCTTTTTGAATTGAGTCTACGTACTCCTGCTCTTCTTTTTCGGGATTGGTGTCGTCGAAGCGGAGGTTGGTTTTGCCGCCGAACTCGTCGGCGAGGCCGAAGTCGATGCAGATGGCCTTGGCGTGGCCGATGTGGAGGTAGCCGTTGGGCTCGGGGGGGAAGCGCGTCTGGACGACAGCGTCGCCGTACTTTTTTGTGCGCACATCCTCAGCGATGATGTCGCGGAGAAAGTTGGAAGGGGTGTGAGCATCTTGAGTTTCCGAATTTGCGTTAGTCATAACGGCGTTTCCTGACTGGCTGTGGTCAACCGAGTGAATCAAGCGAGCGATTGAAGGCTGGCTTCGGCCTTGCGGATGCGGGCGAGGCAAAGCTCGCGGCCGAGGACAACCATGGTTTCAAAGAGCGGCGGCGCGTTCTTGCGTCCGCAGACGGCGACCCGGATGGGCTGGAAGGCCTGCCCGGCCTTTAGACCAAGTTGCGCAGCGGCTTCGCGCAGTGCCTTGTCCAGAGAATCGTGATCGAAGGCTGTTGTGGCCAGAACCTCAAGAGCATTCTTGAGAACGCGCAGGGCCATGGCCGCATCGCCACCCTTCGCCGGGATGAGCTCGGCGGGGTCGTAAGGGGCGAGCTCTGGGAGAAAGAAAAAGTCGGCGGCGGAGACGGCGTCGCGCAGAAGCTTGATGCGCTCGCGGATGAGCGGGGTGACGGCGAGAACTTTTTCCGGCGAGGCGTGGAGGCCGGCCTGCTGGAAGAAGGGCTCGATGCTGCGGCTGAGCTGCTCGACGGGCAGGGCGCGGATATGCTCGGCGTTGAGCCACTCGGCCTTGGGATCGAACGGAGTTTCATCGTTGAAGTTGATGACGGCGTTGGCGCGGTTGACGCCTTCGAAAGTGAAAGCGGCGGTGAGCTCGTCGAGGGTGAGGAACTCGCGGTCGTTTTTGGGTGACCAGCCGAGGAGGCAGAAGAAGTTGACGAACGCCTGGGGCAGGAAGCCGGCATCGCGATAGGTGGTGACGCTGACGACGGGGCCGTGCTTCCGCTTGGAGAGTTTCGTTCCATCGGGGGCGACGAGCAAGGGAAGGTGGGCGAACTGTGGTAGCTCGGCGCCGAGGGCCTCGAATATCAGCAGGTGTTTGAAGGTGTTGGTGAGGTGATCCTGCCCGCGGATGATGTGGCTGATGCGCAGGTCGGCATCGTCGGCGCACGAGGCGAGGTGATAGGTCGGCATCCCGTCCGAGCGCAGCAGGGCGAAGTCTTCAACCTCGTCGGCGAGCTTGGACTGTTCTCCATAGACACCATCTTTGAAGCGCAAAGTGCGGCCGCCGCCGCGGGGTACGCGATAGCGGAGCGCGAACGGCTCGCCACTGGCGGCGCGTCGGTCACTTTCATCTCTCGATAATTCGCGCATGCCGGGGTTGCATAGCCACGCGCCCTGCGCGGAAGATAGTTCGCCTTCCGCAGCGTGGGCGGGGGTAAAGTCGCGATAGGCAAGGCCCTTGGCGAAAATCGCTTCGGCTTGCTGGCGGTGCAGGGCAAGGCGTTCGGATTGCCTGTACTCTTCGTCCCAGGAGAGACCCAACCAGCGCAGTCCCTCGAAGATGGACTGGACGCTGGCCTCGGTGTTGCGCTCCAGATCGGTGTCGTCCAGGCGCAAGACAATTGTTCCAGCGTTGGGGGTTCCATTATTGTGGCGGGCATAGAGCCAATTGAAGATATAGGTACGGGCGCTGCCGACATGGAGGAAGCCGGTGGGCGAAGGCGCAAAACGGACGCGAGGGTTTTTCGCAGGAGTTGAATCAGGCATCGTGTAAATTGCTTTCCTATCACGATGCTATCGCATTCGCCCGTTCGACCGTCTCAGGCCTGCGGAGGAAACACGGGCGGCGCGGGTGGCTGCGGCTGCCAGTAAGCCTGCGACGCCGGCATCACCTTCCAGTCAGAGAAGGCGAGCACGTAGATCAGGACCAGGTTGCCCAGCGGAATGATGTTCAGCAGCGAGAGCCAGGGCGAGAAGCCGGCCTTCTTGCAGATGAACCAGAAGGGTATAACGACGATGGCAAGCACCGCGAGGATGATGAACGGCAGGATTGCGAGAACGGCCATAGCCATGTGCTTGACGGCTTCTGGATTGGGTCCGTCCTGCAATATCAGCGCTAAACCATACATAGGGAACGCTCCAGAATGGGATGGGAACTCGGAGCAAAGGTAAAGCTAAACCTGTGAAACCGCAACAGGAAACTAGAGCGGAGGCGAGAAAAACTACGGAGGTCGTCCGGTGCAGGGCGGGGGACGCCCTGGGCCGGTTTACCTGCCGGACTTGAAGCGCTTCAAATCGACAACTGGGGACAGGGAACCAACCACTTATTACGCAAGGATGCCGTGAAGAAATCGCTGGCGAAGAAAAACCCTGTGACAAGCTGGCCCAAATACAAGTAGCATTGCGGCACTAAAGGGAGATCCTATGCAGGACAACTCCGGTATAACCGCAGTTTCTATTCCCGTTTCTGAAATTCTAGCCGGTGGATTTATCGGCCTCATTGCCGCCATTCTTGTGTTTTGGATCGTCCGAAGGATCCGCCAGAAAAGGAACTAGTTGCGTAAAGTGCCTACTTCCGTTACGTAATATCCTCTGTGTCGTAGACGGGGGCGACGCGCTTTTTGGGGACTCCGTGCACCGAGCTGAGCAGGTCTTCGACCACGTCTTCAAGCTGGCGCTGGCTTTCGATCACTTCGCTCATGCTCTTCAAATCGTCGGACTCCTGCACTCGCTCCACCAGAGCAATGGCATGACACTGGGCCACGTGGTCCAGGTTCAGGCCCTCGGGAGTTTTGGCCTTGATGCTCACCTGGTCAATGTCGATGCTCAGCAGATCGGCAACGCGTGCGCGCATTTCTCCGGCGACAGGGCCGATCTTTGGGGCGTTCAAGATCAGGGTCGTATCGATGTTCACGATGCGGTAGCCGGCGTTTTGAATTTCCTCCATGGCGAGGTTCAGGAAGATGGCGGAGTCAGCATCTTTCCAGCGCGGATCGCCGGGAGGAAAGAAGCTGCCGATATCGCCCGCAGCCACTGCGCCGAGCAGCGCGTCGGTAATGGCGTGCAGCAGCACGTCGCCATCGGAGTGGCCGGCCAGCCCTTCCGGGTGCTTGAGGGTCAGCCCGCCAATGCGCAGGGGTACGTCCGGCTTGAATACGTGTGAGTCATAGCCAAATCCAATGCGTGTATCCATGATCTCCGTGGGTCGCCGTCGCTGTTCTTTGGACCCCTGCCATTTTGGACCCTTGCGGCGGCGATCTCATTTACTGAGTCGAAGCGTGTTTACCGACTGCGCTGGCGCAAGTAGAACTCGGCCAGCTCCAGGTCGCCTGGCTGCGTAATCTTCAGATTAACCTGAGAACCGTGGACTACGGCTACGGGATTTCCGGCCCGCTCCACAACTGAGGCTTCATCGGTGCCTATAAAGCCATCGGCCGTGGCCTCGGCAAAGGCGCGCTGCAGCAGCCCGTAGCGGAAGCCCTGCGGCGTTTGCGCCAGCACCACGTACTCGCGGGGGATGGTGGAGGTGATGAGCGCGCCGTGTGCGGTTCGCTCCACCTGCTTGATGGTGTCTACAGCGGGCATGCCCACAATGGCTGCGCCGTACTCAGCCACTGCGTCAATGGTGCGGTCGATGGTGGCCACGTCGATGAGCGGCCGTACCGCGTCGTGCACCAGCACGATGTCGTCGGGTTCGGCGGGCAGAGCGGCCAGGGCGTGGGAAACCGACTCCTGGCGGTTGTCGCCGCCCTCTACGACGCGGACGCGATCGGCAAAGCCGTACTCGGCAATTTGCGCTTCGACGCGCGCCATCTCGGTATTGCGCACGGCAACATAAATCGCGGTCACTCGACTCACCGCCGCGAAGGCGCGCAGCGAATGAACAAGGATCGGCACTCCATCGAGCGCCAGGAATTGCTTGGGCTGCGGACCGGCCATTCGGGTGCCAAGTCCGGCCGCGGGGAGGATTACAAATACGTGCATAACTCGTGGAGTATACATCGGAAGGCAGTGTATGCGGCAGACTGCGCGCGCCGGGCTTTCCGGCAGGGTGCCGCGACCATGGAAGAGCTATATCATTTTGGGATGCGCCGAGCGGTTCCTGCAAAGCGGGCTCCAATGCTGCCTATCGAAACTTCGATGCTCAAGCCCGGGCTGCGCCTCGCTGTAGGCCTCTCCGGCGGTGCGGATTCCGTGGCCCTGGTGCGTGCCCTTGCTGCGCGCGCGGCGGAGCTTGGGTTGGTGCTCCATGCTGCCCACCTGCACCACGGCCTACGCGGCGAGGAGGCTGATGCGGACCTGGCCTTTGCACGCGAGCTTGCTGGCGGGCTCGGCCTGCCGTTCCACGAGGGCCACATTGACGTTGTGGCGGAGGCGCAGGCGAATCCAGCTTCCGGCAAGCCTGCAGAGTCCATTGAGGAGGCCGCGCGGCGGGTGCGCTATGCGTGGTTCCGGAGACTGATGGCTGCGGGCGAACTGGATGCGGTGGCGACGGCGCATACACTCGATGACCAGGCCGAGACCGTGCTGGCAAAATTTCTGCGCGGCGCGTGGACTGAGGGCTTGTCGGGAATTCATCCTGTGCTCGAGTTTCCCGAGGGGCGGATTTTGCGTCCGCTGCTGGCGACGAGCCGCGCTGAAATCGAGACATATCTCGGTGAGTTGGGGCAGGGATGGTGCGAGGACTCGTCCAATCGTCACCTTACATACACGCGCAACCGAATTCGCCACGAGTTGCTGCCTCTATTGGGGGGCTGGAATCCGCGTTTGCGCGAGCACCTGGCGCAGATTGCCGAGTTGGCGCGCGACGAGGAGGCCTGGTGGGAGGCGGAAGTGTCTCGCCTCGCCTCGCAGATCCTGTTGCCGGGCCGGCCTGTACGGGGTGGGGGCCGCGCTGCCGGGGACGGTCTGTGCGTCGACGTGACAAGGCTGGTTGAGCTTCCCGTGGCAATGCAGCGGAGGCTGCTTCGCTGCGCCGCCGGGGAACTGGGCGCTGCGCCCGATTTTGCGGCTACCGAGTCAATGCGGCTGCTTGCGCTGGCTGGACGCGCAGGGCAAAAGCTGGAACTTGCGCAGGGATTGCGCGCCGAGCGAACGCACCGCGAGTTGCGCTTGACTGCGGGACCCGTTGCCGAGTCTGGAAAAGCAGGGAATCCGCAAGATGCGGCCGAACCGCCTCCAGAGTACCCCGGAACTGTTCCCGGCGAAATCGATGCACCCGCTTTCGGCCTTCACCTGCGCATCAATTTGTCAGTTAACGGTGTGGCTTCGGACGGGCAGGGAATCGCCGGCGCCCTGCACGCCACCCTCCGCAACTGGAGGCCGGGAGACCGGGTCACGCTGCGCTACTCAAGCGGTCCGCGAAAAGTGAAGGAAGTGCTTGAGCGTCTGCGAGTTACGGGAACAAGCCGGTCGCGTTGGCCAGTGCTCGAACTGGACGGCCGGATTGTGTGGATGCGGGGTGTAGAACTGCAGCCGGAACCAGGAATTGCCTTCGAAGCCCGGTTTTTTGACGGCACTAACAACCAGCCCCCGCAGCAGGCCGCATCCGGGAACGATTGACGCCCGAATGCCCGTCTTTTCAGACGCTTATCTCACTGCAACTTTTGAAGTATGCCCATGGGCTCTCAGTGCAGTCATATTGCTGTAACTCTCAGGGCCTTGGGAGTACAATTTGGGTTACTGCTCATCCAGCGGCAGAGTATTTGTGTCTGTCGTCAGGGTGTCGTGCACTTTCTGACACTTTAAGGAAGGCAACGGCGTCTAAAGGGTGATGCAATGTTTGACGGAGGTCTGGCCGGTGGCATTTTGCAAGGCTAGGAAGAGGAGTTCTGGTGAATTCAAGCGTTAAGACGATCATGTTCTGGGTGTTCATTCTCATCTGCCTCTTGATGTTGTGGACGGTTGTCCAGAAGAGCGCAAGCATGAGCAAGGATACGGAGATTCCCTACTCCGAACTCTTTGACAAGGTGCAAAGCCAGCAGGTCATGGATGCGAGCATCCAGGGCAACGAACTGCGTGGCCACTTGAAGTCCTCGCCCAAGGACCAATTCCACACCACGATTCCTGCAAACTATGAGGATCTTGAGAAGGCGATGCTCGGTGCGAGGGTCAACTTCTCCATCAAGGAGCCGCAGAGCAACATTCTGCTTCCGCTGCTCTTCAACGTGGGCCCCTTTGTCCTGCTCGGCGCCATCTGGTTCTTCATGCTGCGCCAGATGCAGTCCGGCGGCAACAAGGCGATGTCGTTCGGCAAGAGCCGCGCGCGCCTGCTTTCGATGCAGCAGAAAAAGATCACCTTCAAGGATGTGGCCGGCGTCGATGAGGCCAAGGAAGAGTTGAAGGAGATCATTGAATATCTGCGCGAGCCGCAGAAGTTCCAAAAGCTTGGCGGGCGCATTCCCAAGGGCGTGCTACTGGTGGGGCCTCCGGGAACCGGCAAAACACTGCTGGCCCGCGCGGTAGCTGGCGAAGCCAATGTGCCGTTCTTCTCCATCTCCGGTTCAGACTTTGTTGAGATGTTTGTCGGCGTCGGCGCTAGCCGTGTACGCGACCTGTTTGAACAGGGCAAGAAGAACGCTCCCTGCATCATCTTCATCGATGAAATCGACGCTGTCGGCCGCCATCGCGGCGCCGGCCTGGGCGGCGGACACGATGAGCGCGAACAGACACTGAATCAGTTGCTCGTCGAGATGGACGGATTTGAATCGAACGACGGCGTGATCCTGGTCGCGGCCACCAACCGGCCCGACGTTCTCGATCCCGCGCTGCTGCGCCCCGGCCGCTTCGACCGCCGCGTGGTGGTGGGCCTGCCCGATGTGCGTGGCCGCGAGGAGATTCTTCGCGTACACGTCAAAAAGGTTCCCGTCTCCGATGACACCAACCTCAACGTACTGGCCCGTGGAACACCGGGCTTCAGTGGAGCCGACCTTGCCAACATGGTGAACGAGGCTGCGCTGAATGCTGCCCGCGTGAATCGCAAGCAGGTCACGATGTACGACTTTGAGTTGGCCAAGGACAAGGTGCTCATGGGAGCCGAGCGCAAGTCCATGCTGCTTACGGATGAGGAAAAGCGGGTGACTGCGTATCACGAAGCCGGCCATGCGCTGGTTTCGTTCTTCCGCGAGCACTCGGACCCCATCCACAAGGTCACCATCATTCCTCGTGGAATGGCTTTGGGCGTCACCATATTCCTGCCCGGCGACCGGCACAACTACACGCGCGAGTATCTCGAAGCGCGCCTAGCCATGTCCTACGGCGGTCGCGTGGCTGAGGAGATCTTCCTCAACCAGATGTCCACCGGCGCAGGCAGCGATATCGAGGTTGCCACCGACTTGGCACGGCGCATGGTTTGCGAGTACGGCATGAGCCGCCTGGGTCCGCTTACCTTCGGCAAGAAGGAAGAGCAGATCTTCCTGGGCCGAGAAATTGCGCAGCATCGCGACTTCAGCGAGGAGACCGCACGGCAGATCGATCTCGAAGTTCGCAGGTTGATCGACGAGGCCTATCAGACCGCGCACACCATCCTCGAATCGAACAAGGACCCAATGCACCGCATTGCTGCCGCACTGCTGGAGCGCGAGACGATCGACGCCGAAGAGGTTCGGATGCTGATTGAGGGCAAGGAGCTTCCTCCGCTGCGCTCGATCCTGGCTTCTCCCAGCGATCCGGATGGCAGCCCGCAGCAGGTGCTCAAGCCGGAGACCCGCGGTGGACCTGGATTCCAGGAAGGTTCGCCTTCGCCGGCGTAACATCAGTTGTCAGTGAACAGTGCATAGTGAACAGAAAGGGCTGCTCTTCAGAGCAGCCCTTTTTTCATCTGTCTACTCACAACTGACTACCAGCCACTGTTCACTGTTCACTGTTCACTGACCACTGACCACTGACCACTGTATACTTTCCCTCGCAGACGGAATGCCGCTCGCTTGTGAATCTAATCTGAGAGTCGCGTTCGGCTTCGTTTGTTCCCACCAAAATCACTGAGGAGCATTCCGTATGCGTTCACTCGTACGCCGTTTTTCCGTCTGGTCTTTGCCTGCCGTGCTGCTGGTTCCGGCACTCGCAACGCTCGCTCATGCAGCGCCGGTGCTGATGATTTCCATCGACGGATTGAAGCCCGAGTATGTGACACAGGCCGATGCAAAGGGTATGAAGGTTCCATACCTCCGCAGCATGATGCGCGATGGAGCCTATGCCGAGGGCGTGGTTGGAGTGTGGCCCACCGTTACCTATCCCAGCCACACCACTCTTCTGACCGGCGTGGCTCCAGCCGTGCATGGAATCTATAACAACCTCGAGTTCGATCCCGAGATGCGCTATTCGGGGGCGTGGCACTGGTATGCGGCGGAGATCAAGTCTCCGACACTATGGAAGGTTGCGCACGGCGCCGGCCTGAGCACCGCCAGCATTGGATGGCCCGTCAGCGCGGGCGCAACGAATGTGGATTGGCTAATTCCGGAATTCTGGCGCAGCGCCGATCCGTCTGCCGCGCTGAACCCGGCGGACCGGCTACTGCTGGCCGCGCTTGCACGCCCTGACACGTTGATTCAGCAGTTGGAGCCCGCGGCCGGCCCGTACATGATGGGGAACGACACCAGCATCGGCGGTGACGAAACCAAAACCCGCTACGCCCTGGAAATTCTGCGAAGAGACAAGCCTGCGTTCATGACCATCCACCTAAGCTCGCTCGACGACGCGCAGCACGCGCACGCACCCTTCAGCGCGGAGGCCGACCGGACTCTGGAAGCGATTGATGGCATGGTGGCGCGCCTCGGAGCGGCAGCCGTCGCCAACGACCCATCGGCGGTGCTGGTGGTGGTTTCCGATCATGGCTTCATGAACATCTCGCACCTGGTCAACCTCTACATTCCGTTTCTTCAGGCGGGGCTTATCCAGGCAACGGTAAGTCCGCAATCCAGCGCGCCGGTGATCGGCTCATGGAAGGCCGAGCCGTGGCTCGCGGGCGGAATGGCTGCGATTGTGCTTCACGATCCGAACGATAGTGAGACAGCGGGGAAGGTGCGCGCACTTCTCGACAAGTTGGCAGCGGATCCCAACAACGGCATCGCGGAAATTCTCGATCGCGACGCGATGGCGAAGCGCGAAGCTTTCCCGGATGCTGCGTTCCTTGTTGTTCTCAAGCAGGGCTATTATTGCGGTCCAGCGATCAGCGGAAGCCTGGTGACTGAGGTTCCAGGCAGCAGAGGCTCGCACGGCTTTTCGCCAGAGTATCCGGAGATGCGTGCGTCCTTCTTTGCCATGGGCGCGGGCATTGCCCATCATCGCGATCTTGGTGTGTTCGATATGCGGCGGATAGCACCGACGGTGGCGAAGATTCTGAAGGTGCCGATGCCTTCTGCAAAGGCTGCCCCGCTCAACGTTCAACCGTGAGCGGGGCAGGCCGATCAGACGCCTCAGAAGATCTTGTAGCCGATGCCTACGCTGCCGCCGTATGGATACAGCGTAGGCGTCAGCAGCCATTGCTGGTATTCGAAGTCGAAGGCGCGCAGCGTGAATTTTTTATTTAGCCGGTAATCCACTCCGCCACCGTAGGCAAGGACAGTCGAGTGCCCGTTGAGGAAACTCCCGCTACCCAAACCGATCAGGAACTTGCCGTACGGGGTCAAGCCCTTGTAGGTGTGGATGGGAACCTTGGGGCCGATCAAGTAGGTGTTTTCGTTGATACCAAGGTACTCGTTGAATGGCAGCCAACGGCCCTCGGCCTCAGCACCGACCCAACGACTGAGCTTCACATCGACATAGCCGCCTATACCATACAGGCGGTTGGGACTGGTCTGAGCGATGCCATTGCCAGCGTAATCGGGCTGAAACATGGAGCCGAAACCGCCGGCGGTCAACGTCGGCTGGTGCGCGGAGGCTGATGGAACCACTTGTCCGCGCGCGAAAAAGGCCGTGGACGCAAGCAAAATACAGATCAGGAGATTAATCGATCTTTTCATGGCCTTAAGGTTCGTCCAGTTCTCGTAGTCTGAGTTCCTACGGAGAATTCTAACCAGATCACCCGGTAAGTCCCTGGCCAAGACAAGGAGCACAAGTTGCGTCGGCCAGGGGCTTACCGTAATTTGATTTACTGCGGGTTTGGCGGGTTGGTTGTGGGTTGTGCCTGAGTTGCGGCCGCATCGTTCGGAGCAGGTTGTGCCGGTGGAACAGCCGTCTGAGCGCCGGGGTCCGCCGGTGTGGCCGGAGCAGTAGCCGCTGGTGCGGCAGTTACTGGAGCCGCAGGCGGTTCAACGTGGGCCGTCTCATAGCGCTGCAGCTTGTAGAAGACTGGCGTCACCTCGAACGGCATCTTGTCGCGCGCGTTCATCGGCGCATAGCGCTTGGCGTCAAGCATGTGCACCGAGTCGTCCCAGGGGTCGACCTTGAGCCAGCTTCCCAGCGGCAGCGCCGCCGTCTGGGTCAGATCGTCCCAGTTCAGCTTCGGCGCCATGCGTGCGAGGTCTCCCATCCACGCCGATCCATCGATCTTCAGGAGAGAATCGCCGAGCTTTGGTGTGTTGAGCGACTTCAGCTCCTTCGACCGGTCCACCAATTGCGCATAATAGAGACCAGCGTTCGGCAGCCTGTCCTTGTACATCGAGGCCTGCAGATACTCCATCGCCTTCTTGGCGGCTTCCTCGTTGTCGTGGTCTGTGTGGTACATGTTGATGCGCTGGAACGAAGACTCGTCAGGGAACAGCAACCGGTCGTTGAAGGCGTAACGAGTGTCGATATGGTGGCCCATCGCGATGTGGGCGAGTTCCATTGCGATAACCGACGCGATCGCCTCTTCACTCGGGAGGCTGTCAACCAGTCCCTTGCTCAACAGAATGGTGTTGCCGACTGTGGTTGCTTCAACGGTATCGGTCAGCAGGATGCGCGTATGAATCTGGTCGGTGAACGCCAGGTTGTTGGGAACCACGAGGTTCACGACAATCTGGTCAAGTACCTTGTTTTCGTATCCGCCATTCTCAATCGGCGCCACCAGCCCTGCTTCCACCAGGCGGTCGATTACGTTGTTTTCCGCCTGCGTGATCCACATGCGCGAGGCCTGGAGCGGGCCTACATCCTGCGAGTCGTTGCTTCTGTCGACAGCGTCGTCGACTTTCACGCTCACGTTCTCGCTATCCCGCGTGGGGAGCTTCAAAGAATAGCCCCAGAAGTGCGTCTGGGCCTTCAGGCCCACGGACTTCGAACCTTCGGTGCGCTGTGTTTCCTCAACGTAGACCGCTACCGGGAGCCATATGCCCGGCTGCACGTTCATCCGCCAACTGTCGAAGTGGAAGTAGTATTTTGAAGAGTCCTCGGAGCCGGGTCCGGTGTAGGTGCCGTTGAAGCGCACCACGCTGGAGCCCTGATCCTCGATCCAGATGCGCCCGTAGAACCGGCCCATGCCCACGCCCTTGACGTCGAGTCTGGGGTGCACGTCGAAGACCCAGGTACGGACCGTGCCCAGAAACTCGCGGCGCACAAAGCTGAACACGTAGTGCTGCTGGTCGAAGCCCGACGGGTCGATGAACATCATCTGCATGAAGCCGGTGTCTGAATAGGTGAATTTCTCCAGACCGAGCAACTTGGTGAGGCCGGTAACGGCCCCAAGCGAGCCCTTGAAGAACCCGTGCTTGCCCTCCGAGCGGGGCGCGTAGCCCTTGTCGAAAAACGCCTTGCCGAAGTCCACGCGGCTCAAAATAAATTGATCGTCGGTCGGCACTTCGTACAGCTTCACGTCGGGACGCGTGTTCTGGATGTATGTCTCCACCAGGGGCGTGCGCATCTTGATGTCCGTGATCAGTACTTTCTCCTGCAGAACAGCCTTCTCCACAAGGGCGGACTGTTCTGGGGTAAGCAAGCGTGCCTGTTCGTATTTTGGTTGCTTCTTCGCGTACGCGCAGGCCACACCCAGAGTAATGATCAGGAAGGTGAGGGGGATCTTCCGAAAAGTCATGTCAAGCTCCTAGATGGCGTCGTCCAAATCTTGCTTCAGCCTTTGGCGCCGGCTCGGCGCTTAACGGCTTGTTACGGCTCTTGTACTTTACTGCAAAGTTGAGGCTATGCCAATTGAAATGTAATTGTGATTGTTGTGGTTAAGTCCACCGGTCGACCATCGCGCGTCGCCGGACGAAAACGTATTTGTTGCGCGACACGGCGCGCTTCCTCGTCCAGTCCGTGGCCCAAACCGTGCACCACGCCTTGCACGACAACCTGGCCGGTTGCCAGAAAAGTTACACGCAGCACCACGTCTCCCTGTACCTTCAGTTGCCGGGCTTCATTGGTGTACTGCGGGGGTGGCTTTGAAATGACTTCGAGGGTGGTGGATACGGGCGCAGCAACCATTTTGGGGGCAGCCGCCACCGGAGCGGCCATGGCGGGAATGCCGGCCGATGCAACCTTGCCATAATTGCCTGCCGGACCGGTCCCGGTGGCGCCTGGAATGCCTGCGGAGGCCACTTTTCCAACAACCCCGGCATTCGAGCCGGACTTGAGGCCGTTTCCTATGCCGGCTGATCCAACCACGCCATGCGGAGCAACCGCAGGGCCCTGCATTCCGCCATAAGGATTACCGATGGCGGCGATTGTTGCCGGTCGAGTAGCGTTGGGGTTTGGAGTCGCACCGAAGGTCTGGCCAAGATGCACCGGAGCTGTCGAGGGCTTAACGCTCTTGTCCTGCGCCGGCATGGCGGCTGTCAGAGCCGCCTTGGGCTGCGGAGCCAGAATGATGGCCGGCTTCGGAGCTTCCTTTACCACCGGAAGCGCCAGCTTCGCCTCCATCTGGATCGGCTTCGGCTCAGGCTTCGGCTTCGGCATTTCGATCTTGCGAACCGTATCCAGCTGAATCTTGGGCGGCTCCGGCGGTGGCGGCATCTTGGGTGGCGGCGGCACCTTCACCTTCGGTGGCGGCGGCGGCGTTGTGGGGACAATCAATTCCGTGAACTCGTACTTGTGCTCCTCGATCACATGCCGCGCCGTTGCTCCTATATACAAGAACAAAGCAAGGATCGACCCGTTAATCGCCGTACTTGTAAGAAACGAGGCAAGGCTACGCTCAGGCTCGGGAAGGGGGCCGAAGTTGGTGCGCCCTGGGGTATAAGTTAGCGCCATGTTTTCAGTCCTCGCTGGCGGCCTACGCGACCGCACAATAAATGTCTAGCCAGAAAGACATCGCTGGAACCGGCATATTGACAATTGCCAGTCATCCCGCGATCTTCCATTGGCGCTCCGGCGTTAGCGAAATGCAAATCCTTCATCGCTTGCACGGCGCTAAACTGCACTCCGCGTTCGTCATTTGTGCGTGGATGCGACCCGCCACCAAGGGCGTTGCCGCACCAGGCACCCGCTTGGATGCTACTTAAAGAACATCGCTTGGTCGTCTGCTCCCGCTGATACTCCCGGAGCATACTCCCATTGTGCGATAAGTTCCTTGTACTCCGAAAGATGGTGAAAGCCAATGGCGAAAAGGTGGGAACACAAAAACTACAGAACCAAGGCCCGGACCCTGGCGCATGACTCAGATTAAATGTATAAACCTCGGACATTTTGAATCTCCACTTTCCATCCAAGGCATCCGAAGAAACGCGCGCTCTCGTACATTCCAGCAGCAATCCGCTGCCCGCTTTTCAGAAATTGGGTGCCGGAAGTAGTTCATGCCCGGCAACATCCAGGAGTAAGAGAACAATTGTGGGCGGCGAGCTGGCTGCCCGCAGGTTTCCCGGTTGGAGGCTTGTAGTCCATCCAACCATGACCTACTCACCCTATTGTAATAGACTCAAGGTTATCGAAAGTGTTCGTGAAAGGACAGCCTTTTTTGTGAAGATATTGATTACCGGAGGCGCCGGGTACATAGGTGGTACAGTTGCGGGGCTGCTTGCCGAAAAAGGGCACGAGGCTCTGATTTTTGACAATTTGAGCCACGGCCGGCGTGATTTGCTTCCTTCCGGTGTCAAGTTTGTCGAAGGCGAAGTTGCCGATCGGTCTGCGCTTGAAAACCTTTTCGTCATGGCTCACGATATGGGATCGCCCTTCGATGGCGTGCTCCACTTTGCCGCGCTCATTGAGGCTGGCGAGTCCATGGTGCGGCCTGAAATTTTCTTCCGCAACAATACTGCCGCAACGCTCTCTCTGCTTGAGGCCATGCTGGCCCACGGTCCCCGCCGCTTGGTATTCTCCTCCACGGCCGCCGTTTATGGGGAGCCTGAAGTTGTTCCAATTAAAGAAGATGCGCGCCTTCTTCCCACCAATCCCTACGGCGAATCCAAGCTCCTTGTGGAGCAAATGCTCGCCTGGATGAACCGAATTCACGGACTCCGCTATGCCTCCCTGCGCTACTTCAACGTGGCCGGAGCACCGGAGGGGGCCGCGGGTGAAATTACCCGCGGCGAAGCCCACGAACCCGAGTCGCACCTTATCCCGCTGGTCCTGGATGTCGCGCTCGGACGGCGTGACTGCATCAAGATTTTCGGCGAAGATTACCCGACTCCCGACGGCACTTGCATCCGCGATTACATCCATGTTGCCGACCTCGCAGATGCGCATCTTTTGGCGCTCGATGCACTCGGAAGCACCCAGCAAGCAGCTGATTCCAAGGCCTGCAACTTTAATCCCCTGATATACAACTTAGGTAACGGAAGGGGCTTCAGCGTGCGCGAAGTCATCGAATCTGCGCGCCGCGTCACCGGGCATCCGATACCCGTTGAAGTCCATCCGCGCCGCGCCGGCGATCCGGCGGTGTTGGTCGCGAGCTCTGAAAAAGCCATCCGCGAACTCGCCTGGAAGCCGCGCTATACCCAACTCGACGACATTATTCGCACTGCCTGGGTCTGGCACCAGAAACGCTACGGGGGCTAGGATATTCTCGCGGATATTGCATCCTGCAACCATTTCAGCTTCTCAAATAGAGTGAAAGCGCGGAAAAAGCACGGAGTCTGATCCATGAGGTCCTTCCCCTGATGGCCACCGGTAACAAGAAAGGCTTCTTTAAAGCCTTTCTTGACTTCTTTATCCTGTTCAGCGGCGTCTCCACAGCGTCGAACCTCGCGCGCACGCAGGGCCGTCCGCTGCGCACACGGGGGCTGTTTATGTTTCGCAAGACCGAACCTAAGTGAACCGGGCCGGTCCGCTTCTGGCCTTGCGTTTGAGTCTTGCATTTGAGATCCGGGAGAGCTACGGCAATTGGGTGGTTCGCCCGTCAACCAATGAGTTGGTAGAATCAAACTATGCCGCTGACTCGCCAACAGGCCCTCGACCACTTCCACTCACCGGACCTTATTGGCCTGGGCTTTGAGGCTGACGCAGTGCGTCGCCGCCTGCACCCTGAAGGCGTGGTCACCTACATCATCGATCGCAATATCAACTACACCAACTTCTGCACCGAGTACTGCACCTTCTGCGCTTTTTATCGGCCGCTGCCCAAGAACGGCAAAAGCGATCCACGTTCGGACGAGGGCTACATTCTCGACTTCGAGAAGATCTACGAGAAGATCGCCGAGACAGAGGAGATGGGCGGCACCGGCGTGCTGATGCAGGGCGGCATCCATCCCGACCTCAAGATCGACTGGTTCGAGCGCCTCTTTAGCGGTATCAAGCAGCGCTTCCCGAAGATTTGGCTGCATTGCCTGACGGCTTCCGAAATTCTGGCCATCGCCAAATACTCTGACATCCCCCTGCGCGACACCATCATTCGCCTCCGCGACGCCGGCCTTGATTCCATCCCCGGTGGCGGCGCTGAAATTCTCGACGACGAAGTGCGCAATCGTATAGCGCGCCTCAAGTGCAACACTGAAGACTGGGTCAGCGTTCATCGCACCGCACATCAGCTTGGCATGCGCACCACTGCGACGATGATGTTTGGTGTCGGCGAGAGTTTCGAACAGCGCATCAATCACTTTGAAGTTGTGCGCCGCCTGCAGGAAGAGACCGGCGGATTTACAGCCTTCATCCCCTGGAGCTTTCAGCCCAAGAACACAGCCCTCGGCGGCCGCGGCTGGGAAGAAGCCACCAGCGTTGAATATCTGAAGGTCCTCGCCATCGCTCGCCTCTATCTCGACAACATCGAGAATGTGCAGGCAAGCTGGGTAACGCAAGGCTTGAAGGTTCTTGAGTTGGGCCTTCACTTCGGCGGCAACGATGTGGGTTCGGTGATGCTGGAAGAGAACGTGGTGCGCGCCGCCGGCACCAGCAACTGCACCACGGAAGAAGAATTGCGCCGCATCATCCGCGACGCCGGCTTCAAGCCCGTCCAGCGCGACACACTCTATCGCACGATGTTCCTGAACTAGTGTCCTGTCTCTAAAGTTCGCTTTATATTTGCAGTCATCCCAAATTCTCCGTTCGAAGCAGTCATCCTGAGCGAAGCGCTTTTCAGCGGAGCCGAAGGACCTGCATTTTCAAAGACAACCTAAGATTAAAAGCCAAAGGGTTATGCTAAGAACTTTGGAAACACCACACGAGAGAAAAATATCGATCTACCCATCACTCTTTCGGATTAGTGCCGGAGCACCAGAGACGGACAGAGAATTCCGATGCTTCAGGCGTCCCTGGAATTCCGACGTCTTTCCGAATCCCCCAAATTAGCCTTGACAGAAGGGCGTCATGAGCCACAGCCGAGTGGCTGGGATTGGAGATTCTGATCTCATCTTGATATGCATGAGGTGCCGCAATTACACCCTTCGTTCCAATTAGATGAAGTGTGTTGCATGCCTTTGCAAAGCTACGATTGCCCTCCGGCGTCGAGTCAGTACCAACGGTTCCGCTGACAGAGAGCAGAAACTCCTTGTACTCCTCATATTTGTATTTTCTCCAATCCGCTTCCCTCTCTTTTTTCTTCGTGAGGTAAAAGCTGACAGCCGTAACGATCACACCCGAAGGGGCAGCAATCACCGAAACGACAACTGAGGTATCCATAGGCATCCGCTATACTCGGGTTTTTGTCTGTATTTGTAGCTTTTATGCTACAATCTCTTCGTGAACGAGCTCGTCTATTACCAGGAAGAAAATGGACGCTCTCCGTTCATAGAGTGGATCACCGCACTTCGTGACAAAGTGGCGAAAGCCCGGATCGCTACCAGATTGCGACAGATCGAATCCGGCAATTTCGGCGATTCGAAACCGGTGGGTGAGGGTGTAACGGAGTTGCGGGTTCATGTTGGCGCAGGATACCGGGTATATTGCGGACGGCACGGCCAACGCTGGGTCATTCTTCTTTGCGGGGGAGATAAGGACAGCCAGCCAAAGGACATTGCCCGAGCCAAGGCGCTTTGGGCGGAATGGAAACGGAGGCAACCATGAGCAAGCTTGTTGGAGTCGGTTCCTATCACAAATGGGAAGTTGAAGAACTGCGCAAGGACCGCGAGTTTGCTGTCGAGTACCTCAAAGCTGCCATGGAATCGCTCGACAACCCCGATGAACGTGCCGGGGGCCTGCTTGCGCTGCGTGCCGTTGCTGAGGCCTACGGTGGCCTCGGCGCCGTAGCAGCAGCAGCCGGTATCAGCCGCGAATCCCTCTATCGCGCCCTTTCGCCCAAGGGCAATCCGACACTCAAGACGCTGGTCGCTGTCCTCAAGTCCGTGGACCTCCGCCTCTCCATCGCCGAGAAACCACAGAAAAAGTCGAAGCGCGCAAAGTCCAGGAATGATCGTGTTGCGGCCTGACTGCCGAACGTGCGGCTGAGACCGGCCCTAGTCCCTATTCCCTAGTCCCTGTCTGCTCCCACCCGCTACAACGACCAGAAGCTCTCCCGGAGGTCTCCATGCGGCCATCCTTCTCATTGGGCATCGAAGAGGAGTACCAGACCGTCGATCCGATCATGCGCGACGGCCGCTTTCTCATCACCGCCTGAATCAGGTAGGGTAATAATGTTCAGACAGGTGAAGGTTTGAGGAGGGCGAATTGGCGAGCACGCAAGAGGGAAGCGCAAGCACTGGCCACAGCAAAGTAGCTGTCGTTACGGGAGCGGGCAGTGGCATTGGGCGAGCGGTCGCGCTGGCCCTTCACGGAGCCGGATACTCAGTTGTGCTCGCCGGGCGGCGCAAGGCCGCGCTTGAAGAGACTGCCGCGATGGCGGTTGCCGGGGCTCCAGCGATGCTTCCCGTAGCCACCGACGTAAGCAAGCCCGATTCGGTGCAAGCGCTGTTCGACGTGGTTCGCGACAAATTCGGAAGGCTCGATGTGCTTTTTAACAACGCCGGCTCCAATGCTCCGGGAATTGCAATCGAGGACCTGACCTTCGAGCAGTGGTCTACTGTTGTCGGCGCGAATCTTACTGGCTCGTTTCTTTGCGCGCAGCAGGCGATCCGAATCATGAAGTCGCAGGAGCCGCGTGGCGGCCGCATTATCAACAACGGCTCGCTTTCGGCTTATGTACCACGACCGAATTCGGCGCCTTATAGCACAACCAAACATGCCATCACCGGCCTGACCAAATGCATCTCGCTCGACGGCCGCGCTTACGATATCGCTTGCAGCCAGATCGACATTGGCAATGCCGCGACCGACATGAGTGCCCGCCTGGCCGTCGGCGCAGTGCAGCCAAACGGCGAGGTTGTTCCTGAACCAAGGTTCGATGTGAAGCACGTTGCCGATGCGGTTCTATACATCGCCGGGCTACCCCTGAATACCAATGTTCAGTTCATGAACGTGATGGCGACAACAATGCCATTCATCGGGCGCGGATAAATTCGTTTTACCTTGAACTTGGCGAATGGTCTCGCTCATGAGGCCTGGAGTTCCTGTCTGCGTCCGACCGCGAACACCCACTCATTCCCAAGACAGAAATTGACAACAGAGCAGCAGAGAATTGCGATCACGTTCGAGACGAGCAGTGGCAAGTGCGCGTCGTGGACGAGGAGTCGCATCAGCGCGAGATTTCCCACCATGGAAACGAGGCCATTTGATAAATGAAACCGCAATAGTTGCGCGAGCAAGGCAGAGCGGTTGCGGCGATCGCGCCACGTATAGTGCAGGTGCCACACAAAGTTGTGCAGCAGGGTGATTTCCACGGCCGCAGCCGATGCGCAGAGGTAGTGGCCGCGGGACCACCGGTTGAAGAGAGCCAGTGCGGTGAGTTGCACAACCATGCCGATGGCGCCCACGAGGTTGAACTTACCCCAGCGGATGAACGTGTTCACGGCAACGGCTCCTGCCGGTAAAGCTGGGCTGTATGGCGCACCGTGACGGCGATTACCATTGCGAGCATGCTTACCGCTGCGATGGTTCCGCCCAGGTCGAAGAGCAGCATTCTGTGCCCGAACAGCGTGGAATATGGACTGCGCAGCAATGCCAGATTGCCGATGATCAGCAGAATGCGAATCTCCGTTGGACCGAAGATGCCTTGCGACATTTCAAAACTGGACAGCGTGTAGGTCGCAAGGTAACTCTCGCTCGACAGCAGTAAAAACGCTATCAGCATTGCGATTGAGGTCTGCCAGTGCAGAAACCCGGAGAAACCCAATCCGCACATCAGCGCGACCGATCCGAAGATGTCTACGATGTGATCCACGTAGAAGCCATAGCGCGGCCGCTGTTGATGGCGTACTCGAGCAAGCGTCCCGTCCATGCTGTCGCCGAACCAGTTCAGAGCGATGCACAGAATCACCAGCAGCAGTGCGTAGCGGTTGTAGCGCGACAATGCATAGAAGAGGCCTGCTCCAACTTGTGCGGCCAGACCGAGCATGGTGAGCTGGTCCGATGTGACCCACTTCGGCGCACGCTCGGCCATCCACTGCAGGGCGCGCTTTTCAATGGACGCGGTCAGGGACTGGTTTATCCGGCGCGCAGTTTGAAAAGCTGCGCCGTCTGTAGTGGCTGATGCTGCATTCATCATCGTCTCCTTCCCATTGGCCGGGGTTTGCGACAAACTTCGTTGCCGCGATCAAACTATTTTCGGAGTGCATTGCAGGTGGAGCGCAAAGTGAACTCGAGGGACTCGCGTGGAACACTCTGCACAAAGGGCCCGATCGCCCAGCCGAGGCCGGTTGGAATGGAACGAGCGAGCGAGACGGACTCGATCTGCATGTAGAGTCCGCCGTCTCGCTCCTCATAGCTCCAGTACGTATTGAGTCGCCAAAGAAAACCGTGATCTTCGGTGGGTTTCAGTGTGCGCTCGCCGCGAGTGCCGGGCGAGTCGATTTCGGAAATCTGTGTGCTTCGCGTGATGCTGAATCCGTGCCGCGGATCGAGCCTCTCAAAGTTGATGTCGTAGGTCGTATCCAACACCACCGTGATTATGTGGTGCTGCCGCACTCGCATTGTCGCTACGAAATGATCGCCCTGTTGCGAGACGGTCTTCGCCTGGAGCACCTGCGGGGAAAAACGCTGAGGATATGCATTGAAGTCCTTCATCAGTCGCTCGAAGTCCGCTGCATGGGCCCCGGCGGCAAATGCGGTACCGCGCCAGTCGTGCAACATGGCTCCGGGTAGATTTGAACTTGCGGGCGACGCGAGCTGCTCGATGATCAACTCGCCTTGTCGCAGCCGTAGGTCGCTTTGCGGGCTTGAGGCTAGGGGGGCAAGGAAACCTGTTTGTGCCCGATGCTGCCGCGCGAGGCCCGACTCGACCGCACCGATATAGGAATTGAAGGCCAACAGAGCTGAAGGCGGCGCTTCTGCCGCAACGAAGCAAGGGGCGGCCATCAAGGGCACCAAGGCCGATAAAAACTGTAACCGTCGGATGATGGACCTGGCGGTGCCAACGCAGCCAACGCTGAGTTTTCGCGTATCTGATCTATCGCGTTGCATCATGACCTGGACGTTACTCCGAGGCGGCCTCGCAGGCAATGCAATGAAGCTCACTTGTTGATGATTGTTTCTCACTTCGCAAGTGATTGCAGCATTTAGATTTTTGAAAAGTTGTACATTGCCGGAAAACTTTGGATTGAATTCGCGATCGGATACACTGGACCGAAAGACATGACAGAGTCACAGCCAGCCCGGCGCTACCGCTTCGGAGCATTTGAAGCAGACTCTGCCACGGGAGAGCTTCGCAGGCAGGGAATCCTTATCAAGTTGAACGCGCAGCCGTTCCAGGTGCTGCTGATGCTTCTTGGCAAGCCGGGCCAACTTCTCACACGCGAAGAAATCTCTCAGGAGTTGTGGCCCGACGGGACCTTCGTTGATTATGAGCACGGCGTGAACTCGGCTGTGAATCGCATCCGCGAAGCGCTCGGAGATACGGCCGGCAATTCGAGGTTTGTTCAGACGCTGGCTCGCCGCGGCTACAGGTTCGTGGCTCCCGTCGAACGGATCGCGCAGGATGGGAGTTCGTCATCCACGGCCCTGGAACCCCCTTCGTCGCCGGCGCAGGACCAGATAGCGACAGAGCAGCCGGCAGCTACTGCAGAATTTGAAGGCAGAGTCTTTGGCCGGATACTGGCCTCTCCGGAGCAGCTTCCGAAGGCCTCATTTCCGTTGGTGCAAACGCTCTTTGTGCTGATGCAGTTGATGTATGTGGGCTTCTATGTTGGGGCACTTGCGAATTTGGCGGAGATCGAAGACCTCTTCTCAGCGCTGCCGAAGGCATCTCAGGCATTTACCGTTCTGATCGTGACGGCCGCGATTCTGATTCCTGTCCGCGCCTTTCTGCTCTCGGCTGTGCTGTTTCGTGCACCCGGTGCGCGGGAAAAATTCCTCAGGATCTGGCCGTTTTTGCTAGCCCTCGATGAGCTGTGGTCGCTTGCGCCTTTTCTGTTGCTGCACCACATCAATTTCGGACTGGCGTTGGCATGCACCACGCTTCTGGTCTACTCGCCCTTTGCTCAGCGCTCGCTGGTTCTGATGGGCGCGGGTGGATCGGCGAGTGAAATTTCGGCAACTGTGCGCTGAACATGGGTGCCGGGAGGGCTGTTTAATTTCTTTCTTCCCGCAACCTGCAAGTCTTCCAAATCATCTATTTTAAAGTTATGACATCGCTCGATTCGCGCTCTCTTCGCACACTCGGCAACTCCGACCTTCACCTCTCGGCCATTGGTTTCGGCGCCTGGGCCATCGGCGGAGGCGACTGGTCCTATGCCTGGGGCCCCCAGGATGACAACGAGTCCATCGCCGCCATCCATCGCGCACTGGAGCTGGGAGTCAACTGGATCGATACGGCTGCTATTTACGGCCTTGGCCACTCTGAAGAAGTAGTCGCGCGCGCCTTGAAGTCCGCATCCAGCAGGCCTTATGTGTTTACCAAGTGCGGCATTCGCTGGGACGCGAACCGTACTTCCTACCGCTCGCTCAAGGCCGCTTCGGTGAGCGAAGAGTTGGAAAACTCGCTGCGCCGGCTGGGCGTGGAAACCATCGATCTCTACCAGATTCACTGGCCCGATCCCGAGTCCGAGATTGAAGAGGCGTGGGAAGCGCTGGCCCGCTTCCGCAAGCAGGGCAAGGTCCGGTGGATTGGCGTTTCCAACTTTACTGTCGAGCAGATGAAGCGCGTCCGGGAGATCGACCCTATTACCAGCCTGCAACCGCCCTATTCCATGCTGCGCCCCGCCATTGAAGCGGAGATTCTTCCTTTTGTTCGGGACAACGGCATCGGCGTCATCAGCTATTCGCCCATGGTTTCCGGCCTCCTGACTGGGAAGATGACAGCCGGGCGCATCGCTGCCATGCCGGCCGACGATTGGCGGCAGAAGGGTATCGAATTCAAGGAACCGCGACTCAGCCGCAATCTCAGGCTCGTGGACGAATTGCGTGAGATAGGCAACAGACACAGTGTTAGCCCCGGCGTGGTGGCCGTTGCCTGGACGCTGCACAACCCCGGCATCAGCGCTGCAATCGTGGGTGGACGAAGCGCCAAGCAGGTAGAGGAGGTGTCCCTGGCCCTCAACTTCAGGCTCAGCGAGGAAGAGTATGAGCGCATCAATTCGTTTCTGACTTCCAACCCGGCTTGAAACTCGCAGGCGCATGAATGCAAACAAAAAACCCGGCCATGGCCGGGTTTTTTGCGTTCGAAGCAAGAAGTAGATTTACATTGCTGCCACGAAGTCCGGAACGAGGACTGCTGCATGCTCCTGCAGCAACTGAGTCATCCTTGCGGCCATGCCCGTATACATTGATGCGGCGCGGAAGGCATTAACTCTTACGCCTTCGCTGGCCTGGGAAAAAGCATATTGGACAAGTGCCGTCAGGACGCAAACTCGAATCTGCATGGCGTCACTGTGCAGGGTTTCTACAAGCAACCGGTCCACGCCTTCGCAATTTCTGGCCGCGAAGTCCGCCATTTCCAACATCACTCGCGCGTTCTGGTAAATCACCCAGAGACCTTTCGGTCCTTCCATGCGCCTCCAGGCATCCTCAGGAGTTGCGCTTAGGCCTTCTTTCCAGAGGAAATGATCGCTGAGTTCACGCGCACTCCAGTCGGGTCGAAGCCGGGCCAGCAGGGAATCCCACGTTTGCGAATTGCGGCGCCGAACCCCCATCCGCCAACGGATGAGGTAGAGCGTGATGGCCACAATTGCCGCAATTTGAACCAAAGGCAAAGTCATTCTTGCTCCTCAAACCGTGATCCGTACAACCTCAAATCGGTCACACACGTCCCGGCGGGACTTTCGCGTACTTAATACTAGTAGCAGAGTTTTCATTCGAATGGTTGTGAATTATTGGGGTTCTACTACCTTAGTTGTAGACGCGAGCATCCAGTATGAGAGTGTCCATAAGTAACCCCCAACCAGCAACTGATCCAGCCAGTGGTATTGCATACTGCCCAGATTGTGGGTGTGGAGAATGGCGACGCAGAGCGTAGCCACGATGTAAAAGCCCAACCCGGTGACGATCCGGAGTTCGAGCATGGGCCATCTAAGTCTTTGCAGGCTGCTCCACCAGACAAGCGTAAGAAGGAAGACCCCCCGCAAAACTGCGAGGAGTTGCATCAATATCGCGTAGAGCATTTCAATGATCGGGAGTTGAGTAGGGATGGTCCATTTGTTCAGTGACCCAGCCAGAACGCAGGCCAGTGCCGTAAGCGAAACAATGGCCAACCTGCTCGGCGGGGCAACCCGGTTGTAGCGCACAACAGCCCTTCCCAACTCGGCCAGTATTGCCAACGGGAACAACGCATCAACAGTTATGTTGGCAAGCGTAGCCGGCAGGTAGGCGCTTGGGAACAGGTGAGCAACCGCCATGCCGGCATCGCTCGCAAGGCACCAGATCAGGAAGCAAAAAAAGGTCGGCAACTTCCGATAGACGCGTTTCCAAACTACCAGTGCAATCAGCACTGACTCCATGATGATGCCGGCCAGCCACAGCGTGAGGTCGATGCTGTCCAGCGTCACAACCTGTCTTCCAATCGATTTGTCATGGGCCTTGGCGGTGCAGGCAGAGGCGATGCGTTACCGCTCTCTTCCCTTCCGGATCTTGTCGGATTCGGAATCTTTCAAATCAACACGGGTAGTGCGGGCGGCTCCGGCCACGGCCAAGAGCATGCTTTGCATTTGCGGGGTGAACTCTCGCCGTTCCGCCGGCTGGGTGGCAAATGCGTAGACCCAATAGGCCAGGGCGGCAACATAGCTGAATGAGCCTATCCGATCGAGCCAATGATATGGTTGTGTCCCAGTCAACTGGTGAGTGTGCAGGATGGTGACGGCCAATGAGACGATGGAATAGAAGCCGAGCCCGGTTGCGATCTGGAGTTCGCGATCCCGCCAGCCAATGGAGAGCATCTGGCTGAATGCGGCCAGAGCCAGAAAGAAAACAGCGCGAAGAATGGCAGGGGTTTGCTGCAACCTGAAGAAGGTCATTCCATAAGCGGTAATGTTACGGGGAGCGGCCAGGCCGGCAATGGGCCAGAGAATTAGCCCTCCGATTGCGATCAGGGCTGCAATCCCAATCAATGAGTACTTTGGAAGTGAGTTGCGAATGGGACGGAGCACACTCCAGACAACCTCCACAAGCAGTGCGAAGATCATCGCAGAGTCAACAACTAACTGAATCAAATAGATTTGATAGAAGGTTTCCGCCGAAAAGCCGATTCTAACGTAGTAAAGGAGAGCATCGCTGAACAAGCTCCAGCAGAGATAGAGGAAGAAGGCGGGGAATGTTCGAAACACGCGCCTCTTGGCGAGCAACAGGATAAGCGCAACTTCCGCCGCCATTCCGCAAACTAATATAACGGATTCCCAATACAACCCCGCCTCCTCTTAATTCAAAGGCACCTATCCCTACTGCCCAAAAGTCTATCAGGCTGTTGGATGGTTCGTGGGGCGGGGGCAGCTAAAACCAGACTCAGGTTATCTACGCAGTTACGGTGGGGTTCCCTGGAGGCATTGGCGGAACAGTCAGTGGGCTCGCAGCCAAAGTTACGGTGGGGTTCCCTGGAGGCATTGGCGGAACAGTCAGTGGGCTCGCAGCCAAAGTTACGGTGGGGTTCCCTGGAGGCATTGGCGGAACAGTCAGTGGGCTCGCAGCCAAAGTCACGGTGGGGTTCCCTGGAGGCATCGGCGGAACAGTCAGTGGGCTCGCAGCCAAAGTCACGGTGGGGTTCCCTGGAGGCATCGGCGGAACAGTCAGTGGGCTCGCAGCCAAAGTCACGGTGGGGTTCCCTGGAGGCATCGGCGGAACTGTAAGTGGGCTCGCAGCTGCATAACTGGCGACGGCAGCCATTGCGGCACCAAAAACCAAGCTGCGGAACTTCATCGAACTGGAGGTCATGGTCTTGCGCTCCTTGCAGGAGAGAGAGAACTCTGCAGGTAAAGAGTAACCCAAAAGGGTCATACGCGCTACAACAAAAGTAACATTTCAAGATTTTTTTTGCTTTTTATGTGTTATTGAGAGGCAACCTGAATAGAGTTTCGCTGTTTGTTCTCTTAAAAATTGAGTGTTTCGCTCGAAATTCGCCATTGGCGATGTCACATAAACTGTGCAATCCGCTGAAAGTCGGGGAGATGCCTAGGCAATTTCAAAAGTTTTCTGTTCAAAAAAGATCACTCGCACATCCTGTGAGGCTTTTTGGAGCGGTGCGTTTACCCTCTTGGAGAGGACATCACCTTGATTCCCGAGCTCCGCGCCTAATTTAACCAGCGCTTTATGCGGGAGAACTATGCGGCGCTTCTGGCATTGCTGGAGCAGTGCAGTGGCGCAAAGGTCGACTTTCGTGTCGCTGAAACGCCAGTATTCATGCGGCTTGAGCAGCTAGAGGAGATGGCTTCTGCGGGTGCGGAACTCACGGAAGCCATTATCGGTAGCCCCGCCTGTCTTGCTGCGGCGCGGCGGGCTATTCCCGCGGGCGACCTGGTGGCCGGGGTAACGCCTCACCCAAACTTTCTTACTGCGGATTTTGCGCTGGTCCGCGACACGGCGGGCGATCTGGTTCCCAGGCTGATGTAGATCCAGGCATTTCCCTTCATATTATGGATACAAGTCAGTTTTCTGCCCCGGTTATCGCGACGTCTTTGGATTAGACAAGGATCTGAGGGTCTATCTCGGCGGCATGGAAGAGGAGGAATATTGGGCGCTTTTAGCCAGAACGATCATCGCCGGCCGCGCAGCGCGCCAACTTTATGCTCCAGCAGCGCATGTGGTTTGTACCCACAATCGAGACCCCGTACGGGCTCACACAGGCTGAGATCCGCATCATGTATCTATGGCCGGATGGCGGCAGCCTTACGCCGGTCTGAACGCTGGTTAGTCTGGGCAGGGGGAAGATGATGGGAGTGGACCACAACAGGGATCAGCAGTGGGTGGGAGCCTCAGCGGCGTTTTATGTCCGCCGATAATCTTCCATATCCAATGATTCAATAAGCGTCGGAACCCAAAGTGTCAACAGCCGTTCTGTGAGCCTGAAATGGTCTTTTGAGCCTCGCTGTGTGCCGGCTAAATGTTTGTGTAAGTAATTTATTATAAATAAGATATAAGAAGAGTTCGTCTTCACTCGGGGAGAGTTAGAGGCTTCTTAAAGGGCTACAAGGATAGGGCCGTTTCGCGGTAAGTTACCTAGCTTGAAACTTTCGTGCTGTGGGTTTAACCGCTAAAGTTCGCTATTGTGGCAATTGTGACCGGTGTGGTCCGGGTGCCAACGATGAAACCAACGAAATCGGACTTAAATGTCCAGTCTTCTGTTCCTGGGCAATCGGGCATGCGCCAGGAAGTGCGCTGTTCGGTGCGGTTTCCCCTTGCGCTTCCCGTGGTTTTGACCACCGGGAAGTCCGAACTTACTGCCCTGACGCGGAATGTCTCATCGAGTGGGGTTTTGTTTGCGCTTGATCGGGAGTTGAAGGTGGGGCTCGATATCCGTTTTTCGATGCGTATGCCAGGCAATGTCCTGGGTACACCCCACGATGTACTGGTTCATTGTGCGGGACGTGTGGTACGCTGCTCTCTAAGCCAACATCAGTACCTCGCTGCCTCGACGATCGATGAGTACCAATTCGCCGAGCAATGAGATTTCGAATGAACTTGGCGGCGAGCAACTATGGAATTCCTGGACGATTCCCCGGATAGCGAGATTGTCGACAAAGCGGCCAAGCCCGGGGCGATCCGCATCATCCTGGCGGATTCACAGGCAATCTATCGCGTAGGAATCCGGAAAGTCTTTGCATTGGAAGATGACCTGCGCGTCGTCGCCCAGGCGGACTCTCTCGAGAATCTGCGAGCCGCAATCGAGCGCTATCCCACCGACATTGTCCTGCTGGAAGGGAGTCTGTTGGCCGGCACGGCGAATGTGATCCCCGATCTGTTGCGGCTTGCTCCCGATGTGAAGTTGATTGTGCAGGCTGTTGCGGCAGATGAAAACCATACCGTTGAGCTTTATCGCCGCGGTGTACGCGGCATCATCTCCCGTTCCATCTCGCCTGACCTGCTGGTGAGATGCGTACGCAGAATCGCCGCCGGAGAAACCTGGATCGACAACCAATCGGTCAATTGGGTGATTGAGGCCTACCGGTCGCAGGCGGCCGCGTTGGTAAGCCCGCGCAATCAGCCTCGTCTTTCGCCCAAGGAAATGGCGATTATTACCTGCATTACCCAGGGCAAGCGCAACAAGGAAATTGCTTTCCAACTGGGTACCACCGAGCAGGTAATCAAAAATTATCTGCGCAAGATTTACGACAAGCTGGGCGTTTCAGACCGCCTCGAGCTGGCTCTCTATTGCCTGCATAACAAGATCATTCAGCCAGACATGGACGAAGAGATTCTCGCGAAAAAGGTTGTAGCTACCTAGCGATACGCACGACCGCCACTTCCTCGGCCGCTTTCATTCCCACCCGCATTCCTTTATTGTCAGTCGCGATTTTCGCCTTTGGCGCCAGGCGCCAGAAAAGCCTCGCTGTTCTTGCGGGCCAACTCTACCAGTTTGATCAGTTCAGTCAGGTCGGCCTTGCTCATATGACCCAGCAATTCCCGTGGAACCCGCTCAATGACGGGATCCATTGCCTTCAGCAGTTCCAATCCAGCTTCAGATATCTGTGTCCACACAACGCGGCGATCGTGCCGGTCGCGTTGTTGGCGGATGAGTTTGAGTGCCTTGAGCCTGGACAGGAGCCGCGTAATGTCCGGCTCGGCAGTGATCATGCGGCTGCCTATGGCCGCGCAGGTAAGCCCGCGCGGCTGTGCGCCGCGCAAGATTCGCAAAACATTGTATTGCGTTGAGGTCACGCCCCAGTCGCGAGTCTTGCGATGGAAGGCGCGGTGTAAAACGTCGGAGGTACGCATCAGGTTCAGTAGTGCTTCCTCTTCTGCGCTGGAGAAGGGGCGTTCCTGCACAATTTCGAGTTTGAGGCCTGCCATCTTCTCTCTCCCATCCAGTTTGGTTCTAACCTTGCCTGGAGCTCCTGGTTACTGCTTGGCGAGGTCCAGATCGATGCTCAGCTTGACGTCGTCGCCGACCATCGATGCCGGAAACTTGGTTCCAATTCCGAAAGCTGAACGGCTGATAGTGGTAGTGGCCGAGAATCCGGAGTGCTGCTTCTTGTCCATGCCCTGAACCGGTCCTGTGGGGCCGTCAACATTCAGCACCACGGGCTTGGTTACGCCGTGAAGAGTAAGGTTCCCGTTCACAACGAGTCCGTTGCCGCTCTTCGCCACGCTGGTGCTCGTAAATGTTGCAGTGGGGTATGTAGCGATGTCGAAGAAATCCGGGGTCTTCAGGTGATTGTTTCGGGCATCTTCGCTGGTGTCAATCGTGGGAACGTCGATTGTGGCGGTCACCGTGGACTTGGTTACATCAGTCTGGTCGTACGCCAGAGTTGCGGCTACCTTGCCGAACCGCCCATGCACGTTGGAGATGCTGAGGTGGGTAATAGTGAAATCCACTTCGCTGTGGGCCGGATCGGAGATCCAGGTGGAGGTTTGTGCCATGGCGAGGGGAGCCGCCAGTGCCAGAATGCCTGTCAGGATTGCGATACGCTTCATTGATAAGATCCTCTCGGTGTTGGGCCCTGGGGCCGGTTTTGGATGAGATAGAGCAAAAACTCTCGTTGGGAAATATGCACGGGCGCGAGGGGAAAGCTGGTCCACCCGGCTGGAATTCATCTCATACAAATTAGACGCAGCAGGTAAAGTATTTGTTGCAACAAATATTAGTCTTTATTTCTAGCTTTGGCGCCGGACTGTGATTCAAAGGGGGATTGTCCGCGACCTTACACACCCAATTCAGGTATGCTCACTTTCGCGGTCGGGCAGGCCAAGGTTCCGGTCTGATATTCTCGCGCCTATGTCTGCGCTTGCACCCTTCCGCCAGCTGAGTAGTCAGCAACGCCACGCATTTCTTGCCGCTTTCCTAGGCTGGACGCTCGACAGTCTCGACTTCTTTTTGCTCATTTTCTGTGTGAAGGCGATTGCAGGGGAGTTTCACACTCAGCCATCGGCAGTGCTGGGCGCGGTCTTCATGACCCAGGCCTTTCGCCCTGTGGGCGCACTTGTGTTTGGAATGCTGGCCGATCGTTATGGGCGCCGGCCGGTGCTGATGTTCAACATCCTCAGTTTCTCGGTGATTGAACTTGCTTGTGCCTTTGCGCCTTCGCTCAGCGTGCTGCTTGTGCTGCGGGCGTTGTTTGGAATTGCCATGGGCGGCGAGTGGGGCGTGGGCGCGGCGCTGGTGTTTGAGACATTGCCCAAGGAAGGCCGCGGCACCTTCTCCGGCCTGCTGCAGGAGGGCTACGCGCTGGGGTCAATTCTGGCTTCAGCAGCCTTCGCGCTCCTCTTCCAGCGCATCGGCTGGCGGGGGCTGTTCATCGTCGGCTCGTTGCCGGCCTTGATGGTCTTCTATGTGCAGGCGCGAGTTGCTGAGTCGCCGGTGTGGCTTGCCGGCGCAAAGAAGCGCATGGCACGCGCCACTGCAGGATCAGCTGCGCCAATCGTGCCCCCTAACCTGATGGCATTTTTGCCCACATTTCTCTTCCTCATCCTGCTCATGACAGCATTCATGAGTTTTTCGCACGGAACTCAGGACGTATATCCGACCTTCCTCGCCGTACACGCCGGGCTATCGCCGGAGACGATCGGGATCATCGGCGTCCTCTACGGTTTTGGATCAATTGCCGGCGGCCTTGTGTTTGGAGCGCTCTCAGAGAAATGGGGCCGCAAGCGCGCCATTGTGACGGCGGCGCTGCTGGCGATTCCGGTGATTCCGCTTTATGCCTACGGACACTCAGCCATCACACTAGGCGTGGGCGCGGTGCTGATGCAATTCATGGTGCAAGGGGCGTGGGGAGTGGTTCCGGCTTATCTCACCGAGCTTTCGCCGGCTCCGGTGCGAGCCACCGCGCCGGGACTTGCCTACCAGTTGGGCGGACTGGTTACCTCGTGGAACGGGAAGGGCCAGGCGCTGGCGGCGGAGCGCTGGGGTAATTACCCAGCCGTGCTCGCCATTACGGTGATTGTAGTGGCTTTATCGCTGGCTGGCTTTGCGATGCTCGGCCGTGAGGCAAAAGGCATGGAAATGAGCGAGGTATAGCTCGCAGGGCGCGGCCCACTTGTACCGGGATTTGGGGAGAGTAGCGGGTAAAACTGAGCAGTTTCAATGGAGTTGTCAGGCCATCATACAATTCATGGGTTGCGGGCTTCACAAAAGCGGGAGCCCGGAGCTAAGATAGGCGCAGCATTGCAATCCTCGGATGCTGAATTGCAATCCCTCAAGAAAAAAATCGAAACGGGAGAATCGGCTATGTCAGAGATTCCAGAGCTGAAGACGACCGACAGCACGCCCAAGACGGTCACCAGACGCAGATTCATCCTGGGAGTCATTGCCAGTGGTGGCGTCGTTGCGGCGGCAAACTACAAGTTCATCTCCTCCGCTGTCCACGGCCAGATGTCTTCCGCAGGCGAGCGGCTCATTACCATCAACGTAAACGGTATGCAGCGGCGCGTGGATGTGATGAAGCAGGAGACCCTGGCATGGACGCTGCGTTACAAGCTCGGCCTTACAGGAACCAAGCTGGGCTGCGACCGGGCCGAATGTGGAGCCTGCACCGTTTTGATTGACGATGTGCCGCACTATAGCTGCTCCACGCTTACGCACACTGTGCGGGGGCGCAAGGTTACCACCGTTGAAGGACTGGCGAGCGCGGATGGCAAGCTCCACCCCGTGCAGCAGGCGGTGGTTGACGAACAAGGCTTCCAATGCGCCTTCTGCATGTCCGGCTTCATCATGTCGGCGGTCGGCTTCCTGAAGGCAAATCCAAATCCCACGCGTACTGAACTCGCACACGGCATCTCTGGAAACTTGTGCCGTTGCCAGGACTACAACAAGATCCTCGACGCCATGATGCGCGGCGCAGAGTATATGAGGAGGGCTTGAGCATGCTTGAAAACGGTCACAAAGAACCAACCAAGCCGAAGCCATCCGAGCGTGTGTATGGCGCCGGTTACAAGCTCATTGGCAAGAACTACCCCACCAACGACCTGCTGGCGAAAGTTACCGGCAAGGCGAAATATGCTGAGGACTTCCGCGCTGAAGGCATGCTTTTTTGCAGGCTGGTACTGAGCCCGGTGCCGCACGCGCGCATCAAGCGCGTCCACCTGGATGATGCGTTGGCGATACCCGGCGTCAAGGCCATCCTCACAGCCGACGACATTCCAGCCCAGGCAGATAGCATGAACGATAACGGCACGGTGATTAAGGCCAGCAAGTGGGGCGAGCGCGCGCTCACCAACGAACCCCTCTACCAGGGCGATCCGATCCTTGCCGTCGCCGCCGTCGATGAGCTCACCTGTGCCGAGGCGATTGAGAAAATCCGGATCGATTTCGAGCATCTGCCCTTTGTCATTGATCCTCTTGAAAGCCTGCGCCCCGGCGGGCCGAACGCCCGCGAAGACGGCAATGTGTGGGTTCGCCCGGAGCCGCCGAATCCGCCCATCCCGCAGCTTACCAAGGTCAAGTGGACGGAGCAGGACTTTGCCGAATACGACAAGGGCAATCTACCCATGGGCCATGCGCCTGACACGTGGTCCTTTGGCGACATCGACGCGGGCTTCAAGAATGCCGCGCTCATTCTGGACGAGACCTTCATTACACCCGATGTGAGCCATCAGTGCCTCGAGCCCCGCACCGCCATGGCCTACTGGCAGAACGGCAAGCTCTTCCTTCATTCAGGAACGCAAAGCACTTTCCAAACCAAGCCTGCGATTGCGAAATGGATGAACATCGATGTAGACAAGGTCGTATTCATCAGCGAGTACACCGGCGGCGGATTTGGCAGCAAGATCACCGGCGGCATCACCATGATCATTCCGGCGCTCCTGTCCAAAAAGCTCAACGCTCCGGTGATGATGCGCATCAGCCGCGAGGAAGAGCACTACATCGGTCGCGCGCGCCCGAGCGTTGAAGGTCGAATGAAGATCGGCTTTGCCAAGGATGGCCGAATCACTGCCATTGACATGTTCACGGTCTGCAATAGCGGCGCCTACGACGCGCAGGCCGATGGTGCTTCAGCGGCCCGCATCGTCTCGCTTCTGTACCAGCCGCCTGCCATGCGGCAGCGCGCAATCTCGGTGATGACCAATACGCCTCCGCGCAGCGCACAGAGCGCGCCCGGCGGAATGCAGGCAGTCGCCCTCATCGAACCCATCCTTTCCAAGGCTGCGCGCAAACTCGGCGTTGACCAGGTGGCTTTGCGCCGCGTCAATTGCCCTGAGGGCAAGGCGGAATTCGGAGTAGCCGTCAAAGGCGTACGAGGCCACACGACCAGTTGTTTCCTCAAAGAAGCACTGGACCGCGGCGCGGAGCAGTTCAAGTGGCAGGAAAAAGCAGCGCGCCAGCCCAAACGCAGTGGTACCTTGGCGCGCGGAGTCGGCGTGTCGCTGAGCTGCTTCGTCGGGGGCACCGTCGGGTTCGACGGACTGCTGGTTATTACGCCGCAGGGCCGGGTCCAGTTTCAATCGGGCATCGGCAATCTGGGAACGGAATCGGTGATCGATGTCCATCGCGCTGGTGCTGAGGTTCTTGGTGTGCCCTGGGAAGTTTGCGACGTCGTATGGGGCGACACCTCGAAGAACTTTCCTTATACCTGTGCCTCCGGCGGCAGTCAGACTACCCACGCAATGTCGCGAGCGTCGCATGCTGTCGCTACGGAATGTAAGTTGAAACTCCAGGAGATCGCCGCCAAGTCACTGGGTGGCAAGCCGGAAGACTACGAAGTTGCCAACCAGCGAGTCTTCCGTAAAGGTGGCGGCGCCGGCCTGAGTTTCGCGCAAGCCGCCCAGCGCGCCATTCAACTGGGTGGTATCTACGATGGTCACGACGTAACCCCCGACGTCAACAAGCAGACCAAGGCCTCGGTGGCGGCCCTGGCGGGACAGGGCCTGGTTGTGTCGGCCAAAGACAAGTATCCTCGCGACGGCCAGACGTATTCTTACGTTGCCAGCTTCGCCGAGGTTGAAGTGGATGTCGAAACCGGCAAGTACTACATTCTCGATTTCCTGGCCTATGCCGATGTTGGCACGGTGATGCATCCGGCTGCGCTCGGTGGTCAAATCCTCGGCCGATCGACATTGGGTATCGCCCACGCCATCGGCCAGAAGTGGGTGTACGACCCGCATTATGGCGTCCCTGTGGCAAAGCGCTTCTACCAGAACAGGCCCCCCACTATCCTGGATGTGCCTAACGATATGCAGTGGGAAGCGCTCGACATTCCCGATCCTGAGACACCGGTTGGCGCGCGTGGCGTTGGCGAGCCGCCCGTCGGCGGTGGTTGTGCCGCAATTCTCAACGCTCTTGCAGACGCGGTGGGCGACGAAATATTCCGGCGCGCACCTGTGAATTCCGATACTATCCTGACTTCGTTGGAAGCGGGACATCCGATGCAACATCCCTTAATGGCCCACATCTGATTGCGATGTGAACGGAGAGAGCTATGGCAGTTATACGAGACGTGATGCCCGCTTTTGATCTGCTTCAGCCTAGCTCGGCTGCTGACGCGCAAAAGCTGTTGCAGCAACACGGGGAAGAAGCCTGGGTCATGGCCGGCGGGCTCGACAGTTTCGACTGGCTCAAAGATCGCATTAAGAAGCCAAAGGTGCTGGTTGACCTGAGCGGAATCGACGAGCTTAAGGGAATTCGCACCACTGGCGTCGGCGTCGAGATCGGCGCCATGACCACGCTTACTGAAATCGCGAATCACCCTGTGATCAAGTCACAATACGGATTGCTCTCCCAGGCCGTTGAGTTGGTTGCCTCGCCGCAAATCCGCAATCAGGGCACCCTCGGCGGAAACGTGTCGCAGGACGCCCGCTGCTGGTATTACCGCGGCGGCTGGCCCTGTTATCGCGCAGGCGGCAACATTTGCTATGCTGACACGCCGGTGGGCCGCAATCGCGAGCATGCCATCTTCGGCGCCAGTCGGTGCGTGGCTGTTCATCCTTCCGACGCTGCTCCAGCGCTCATCGCGCTCGATGCGAAGTTCGTTATCCAGACGCCCAAAGGCGAGCGCACTGTAGATGCGGAAGATTACTTCCTCGGACCAGAGATCGATATCACGCGCTTGAATATTCTTCAGTCCGGAGACCTTCTCACCGCCATTCGGATTCCCTCCACGTTTTCGGGCGCGAAGTTTTATTTCGAAAAAGTGCGCGACCGCAATGTGTGGGACTTTGCCCTGATGAACGTGGCTTCTGCGATGGTGGTGTCGGGCGGCAATATCGACCGCATCCGCATCGTCGTTAGCGCCGTGGCTCCCAAGCCGATGCGCCTGAAGGCGGTCGAAGATGCCGTTCGCGGCAAGGCTGCTGATGCAACTACTGGCACAATGGCCGGGAACGTCGCTGTTCAGGGCGCTGTTCCACTGCAGTTCAACGCATACAAGATTCCGTTGATGAGAAACCTGGTGAAGCGCGCCATTGGCGGCGTGCAGGAGGCAACATGGACTTCATAACCTGGGCAATCAGTCCGTGGGGAAGATCCGTTCCCATCCATATAGCGTGGTACCTGATATGGGTTGCGGTGATTGCGGGATTGCTCTTCATGATTGTCCACGCACTCTACGTGGCCATCTTTGCCGCACCCAAGAAGTTTACGAAAAACGATTCGCCCGCAGTCTTGGCCGCTGTTCCCGAACGAGTCCCCAGACACTCCCTGGTCGCGCGCGCCTTTCACTGGCTCATGGCCATCTCGATGTTCGCGCTGCTGATTACAGCGTTCCTTCCCAAGGTTGGCGTCAAGTTCGATTGGGTGACGTACCACTGGATCGCTGGGCTGGTGCTCACCGCGTCCATCATCTTCCACATTATTCACGCCTCTTTCTTCCTGGACTTCTGGTCCATCTGGCCTGACAAGATTGATCTGCGTGACGCGAAAAGGAGGCTGCTGCGGTCGATAGGCAAGGAAGCGCCGCCGCCCGATCGATTTGCAAAATATCCGTTGGAGAACAAGTTATATCACGCCGTGATTTTGCTGTCCGGATTGGCAGTGATCGTGACTGGCGTGTTCATGATGAAGCGCGTCAACACCGCCGGCATCTTTACGCGCAATCCGTATCTGTTCGGCGACATGACCTGGGGCATGATGTATGTGCTGCACGGCCTGGCGGGTGTCGGTCTGATCGCATTGATTATGGTTCATGTGTATTTCGGAATTCGGCCGGAGAAGCTTCCGATTACCAAGTCGATGATCTTCGGTTACATGAGCCGCGATTTCTATCTCGAAGAACACGATCCAAAGCGATGGGCAGTCGAAGAGTCATCGCCACCTCAGAAAGGGTATGCACCAAGCGATGCAGACTGACATTCAGGAACGTTGCGACACAATTGAGGCGTGTTACGAGTTCACGCTTTCCTATGCTGCACAGGGACTTCCAAGCGATGAGGGTGCCCCGTCGGGCAAGCAGCTCCGCGAACACCTGGCTCGCGCTGTCGAAGCGTTGCGCGGTATTGATGCGAGCTGCTCGGCGGCAGTAAAGCAGGAGCAACTCACGCCGGCAGACAAATATCAGGCGTTTTTCGCTGTGCTGGCGCGGGATGCGCAGAGCTCGCTGGTAGCCATCGAACTGGTTTTGGCCCAGCCCGCCATCAGCTCCCAGTTAATCGACAATCTGAACGCATCCTTGCACCTTCGCGCTCTGCTCACGGATTTGTTTCTGATCACTGAGATTCTCGAACTGCGGCAATCGCAGCCAAAGGCGATGGCGTCCAATTGATCGGATGTTTCGCAGTTATCGCATAGGTGTTCCGGATGTACTCGCCCCAGGTTCTCGATCACTTCGAGCATCCGCGTAATGCCGGAACAGTTGCCAATCCGGATGCAACCGTGCAGATTGAAAATCCAGCATGTGGCGATGTTCTGAAGCTGACGCTCAAACTCTCCGGCGATCGCATCGAAGAAATCCGTTTCCTTGCCAAAGGGTGTGTCTGCTCCATGGCCTGCGGCTCCGCGCTCACTGAGCTCGTTCAGGGCAAGACGATCGAGCAGGCAAGGGGACTGGAAAGAGATTCGCTGGTTCAAGCCGTAGGCGGTTTGCCTCCCGCCTCCACGCACGCAAGCCACCTGGCAATGGACGCCCTTGCAGCTGCACTCAACCAACTTACAACCGAAGTCTAGTGGTGTCCGCCACACAGATGGTCGTTTATGTTTGAAAGGGCACGACTTCAGTCGTGCCGCAAATGGGCTGGAATGGGCGGGGCTTTAGCCTCTGAGGGAAGGTTTCAGGCAATTCGATGTGAACTTGGAGCCCTTTGAAAATGACTCTATTTGCGGCGGCCTACACTAGTGCGGCTTCAAGCCGGCAGCTAAAAGCGCAGCATACTCTTCCGGCGTATTCACATCCACGCACACAAAGGAGTCGGGGACAGGCACGGACTCGATCAGTTGCGCATGCGCGCGCTTGATCTCTCTTGCATTGCTGGTGACGGGGGCTGCCAGAAACGCATCGATCAATGCGCGGCTCGCCAGTAGCGGATGCCCACGTCTGCCGTTACTCTCCGGGGCCACGCCCCATTTCCCAAGTGCCAGCGCCCGATCGAACGACGCGCTTAGCTTCTCCATGCTCGCCACGCTCAAGGGCGGACAATCCACCAGCGTGATCATCGCAGCATCGCCGCTGCACGCCAGCACTTCGTGCAAGCCCACCTGCAGCGAACTGAATTGTCCACGGTCTGGGTCGGTGTTTCGCACCATCGATGCGCCGTTCGCGGCAACCACAGGAGCGATCTTGTCCGCGTTTCTTCCGGCCACGACGACGATGGCTTCAGTAAACGGCTTCAGCGCAAGGATCGCCGCGGAGAGCAGTGTTTCGCCGTTCGAGCAATCTGAGCCGGATGCGGCAGGCGGCCAGGGAAGCAGCGCTTTGTCTCTGCCCATGCGGGTGGATGCGCCCGCTGAGAGAATTACGCCGCACATTCTGTAGAGCCTGTCCATGGGGAAACAATAGCAGAATGGAGGAGGAACTTAGCTTAGCTTTTCAGCACCGCTGCAAGAGTCCTTGGCTTCTATTGCGGTATCGCCAGCTATGGCATCCATCCCGCCCGCCTTGTACTTGTGGAACCAGCTCATGTGCGGAAGTGGGCGCTCCACATTGCGGCGGACGCCGATCAGCTCTGCCAGGATAGCGACGGCGATTTCTTCGGGAGAAATTGCGCCAATATCCAGGCCCACCGGAGAGTGCACACGTTCAAACAACTCCGGCTTCAATCCCTCTTTGGTCAGCTCGCGAAATACAGTGATGGCTTTTCTCCTGGAGCCTACCATCCCGATATACTTCGCTTGCGTTTGCACCGCCCATCGCAGAACGCGCATGTCATCACGGTGTCCGCGCGTAACAATCACGATGTAAGAAGAGTCATTGGGAGATATGGCGGACAATGCCTTGTCGAAGTCTTCGGCAATCACTTCTCTGGCTTCAGGAAACCGCTCGCGGTTCGCGTAGGCATCGCGATCGTCCGTCACGATCACGTCGAACCCCGCGCGCCCTGCGGCCTTGTAGAGTTCGTACCCTACATGACCCGCGCCGAAGATATAAAGCACTGGTGGCGGCAAGACCGGCTCAATAAAGATATCCAATGTGCCTCCGCAAACCAGGCCGGTGTCGTACTTCGGGTCCTGGTTCAGGTCGAATGTGAGCGTACGCGGCTTTTCGCTGACCATTACTTCGCGCGCGGCCTGCCAAACCTCGGCTTCAACACAGCCGCCGCCGATGGTGCCGGCGATTGTGCCGTCGTCGCGCACCAGCATCTTGGCGCTCTTGAAAGATGGAATCGAACCGCGCACGTTGACGATCGTGGCCACTGCTCCCTTGTGGCCTGCACGCTGTAACTTCACGATCTCTTCGTAGATATCCATCTATATCAATTATTGGATCTACGGCAAGGTAAGTCAACCGAATGCAAACCCAGCGTTCGCCCACTTAACCGGCTTCGAATTCCATTCAAACGCTTGAGTACTTGGTGCAAAGCTCGCGGATGTGTGCCAGTATTTTTGGAATGCCGACCTCGGCTGTCTCACCCCCACGCGTGTCACCTTCGTACTCCAAAGCCATATATCCCTTGTGCCCGGCCTGCGCGTACATTTTCCAAACCCGGTCCATGTCGATGGGAGTGTTATCGTCAAACGATTCCCGGATATGCGAGACGGTGGCGTAGGGGATGCAGGCGGCAATCTGCGCGTATTGGTCCTGGGTCGCCGAGGGGATGAAGTGAGTTATATCGAGATTGATGCCGGCATAGGGTGAATTCACACGGTGCATAATCTCCAGGCAGACATCGGCGCTTTGCGAAACGCCTGAGTGGTCTTCCAGTCCCAGCATGATGCCCTTCGGCGCTGCGTAATCACACGCCGCCTTCATCCCTTCGACTACCCAGTTAGTCGCTTGCTGCATGGTGACGCCGTCCGGCAGCTTACCGGCGAAAACTCTCAAATGCGAAGCTCCTAAGCGGTCAGTAACATCGATCCAGTTCTTGATCTGCTTCAGAACTTCTTCGCGCTTGGCCGCGTCTGCCTGCACCATGCTTGAGCCGCAGGCAGCGCCTGAGAATGTTACCGCGTTTTTATAAGCCAGATAGCGAAGGTTCTCGAGATATCCGGGGTCGGTGGACTTGAGGTAATACACGGTCATATCCACTGCGTCGAGCTTCAGCTCCACGGCCTTCAGAATAAAGTCTTCGAGCGTCATCTTTCCGTGAGTGAGCGCCTCGCGGTAAGAGTAGGCGCAGCAGCCAACGAGGAGCCGCGGCGTTTTAGACGTTTCCGTGTTCACGTCGGCGGATGCCGCATGAGTGAGCGGCACACCCATGCCCAGTCCTGTGCCTGCCAGCGCGCCAACTCCAGCGCTCTTCAAGAACTGACGGCGGCCTATCGTGTGTTCCATCGTGGCTCCTTCGTAATTGTGGGATATCGGTTTGCCCGCATGAAAGGCGGGGTAAAACTAGCGCAACCAGTCTACTCCACGCCCGATGTTTGAGTAAGGGCGCGGCAAAACGAGCCGGTTGGGAATTGGTGCGTGAGCGCTCGGCCAAGTGAGGGCCGTTGGGATCAAGCGTGCCTTTCTCAGTGGCGAGGGCGAAGGTATATGATTTCGCGTGGATTCAAAGCACCATTGTTCTCCGCTCTGTGGTTGTGGTAGTGGGATTGCGACCCTGTTTGGGCTCACGGCGATTGATCGCGGAGGTGCAATGGGCAATTCATCTGGGGAGCGGGAATATCCATGAACCGCAGAAGCTTTCTCACCAAGTCGGCATGCGCACTTACCAGCCTTGCTGCGCCCTCGTTCGTCCGCGCCAGCGTGCTCGGTGCCAACGCACCGAGTAATCGCATCAATGTTGGCTTTATCGGCACGGGGCGCCAAGCCTTCGGAGCGAATCTTCCCCAGATGTTGGCTGTCCCCGGCGTGCAGGTAGTTACAGTCTGCGACGTCGATAGCTGGCGAATGGGAGAAGCGCAAAAGTTTGTGAACGAATTCTACGCAAAGCGCGACGGGCTCGCGTCTTACAGCGGCTGTAGTACAAAACCGGACTTTCGAGAAGTGATCGCCGACAAGAATATCGATGCGCTGATGGTCTCCACGCCCGATCATTGGCATGTCCCGATCGGGATCATGGCGGCGAAGGCGAAGAAACATTTCGCGATGGAAAAGCCCATCAGCCTCAGTGTGGGGCAGGGCAGGCTGCTGTCAGACGCGGTAAAGCGGTACGGCGTCACGGCGCGCAACGACAGCGAGTTCCGCTCCATTCGGGTTCAGAACCATGCCGTTGAGTTAATCCGAAATGGGCACCTTGGAAAGCTTGAACGAATCGAGATCGTGTTTCCGTCGGACCCGCCGGTCGTAGGTGTGCAACCCGACATGCCGGTTCCGCCGGAGTTGAACTATGACATGTGGCTGGGACCCACCGCCGCGGTTCCCTATACCGAGAAGCGCGTGCACGATGTTAAGCAACATAACATGCGGCCGAACTGGATGCGGATCAATACTTATGCGCAGGGCATGGTCGCGAACTGGGGCGCACATTACTTTGACGTTGCTCAATGGGCCAACAATTCAGAGCACTCGGGGCCTGTTGAAGTAGAAGGTAAGGGCGAATTTCCGGTTAGTCTATGGAACACCATGATTAACTTCAAAGTTAGTTATAAATACGCGAATGGTGTCGTCATGACATGCGAGCAGACACCCACAAGCACTCCGAGTATTACTTACACCGGGAGCGATGCGTGGATAAAGATAGACGGCTATCCCGGAACCATGACCAGCAGCAAGCCGGAGTTACTAACTCGCGAGCCTGAGGCTGGAGAATTGGATTTCTCAAAAACTCTTTGGGATAAGAATGATCTTATTGCCGCGATACGGGAAGGCCGCCAGCCGCTTGAGCCGATTGAAGTCGGACATCGCTCCATTTCCATCGCACAGATTGGCCTCATCGCCTGCCAGGTTGGAGACAAGCTGCACTGGAATGCGGAGAAGGAGATATTCGAGGGGAATAACTACGCCAACGCGCTGCTGGCGGCGCCGCTGGCAAGGGCGCAGTGGGCGATTCTTCAAGAGGGGCTTCGCGGGATCTAGCGAGGCTCTTGGCCGTTCGCGCCATTGCGCAAGAGGAAATCGAAATCGCAGCCCTGGTCCGCCTGCAACACGCAATCGTCAAACAGCTTCGCATAACCACGTGTGGGCATCTGCCGCTGCGGCGGCAACTGCTTCCAGGCAGCGAGGCGGCTCTGTAACTCTGCATCGTCAATCAATAACTCAATTCGGCGTGCGGCCACATCGAGCATGATCCGGTCGCCGGTTTGAACAATCGCGAGCGGGCCGCCGACAGCCGCTTCCGGTGTAATGTGTAATACGATCGTTCCGAAGGCTGTGCCGCTCATGCGCGCATCGGAGATACGCACCATATCTTTCACGCCCTCGCGCGCAAGCTTCATTGGAATGGGGAGATAACCCGCCTCCGGCATTCCCGGCGCACCCTTCGGCCCGGCGTTGCGCAACACCAATACATCATCTGCACTCACATCGAGATCCGGCAGGTCGATGCGCGCGATCATGTCTTCAACCGAATCAAATACTACTGCACGCCCTGTATGGCACATCAGTTGTGGCGAAGCTGCGGAATGCTTGATTACAGCGCTCCGTGGAGCCAGGTTTCCGTGCAGCACGGCCATCGCACCTTCCTTCTTGAGAGGCGCGGCGAGGCTGCAAATCACATCATGCCCCGGTGCCTCCTCGGCCTTGGCAATCACATCGCCGATGGTGCCGCCAGAGACGGTGGGTGCGTTGAGATCGAGGAACTGCTTTAGCTCGCGCATGAGCGCGGGCAAGCCACCGGCGTAGTGAAAATGCTCCATGTAATGCGCGCCTGAAGGCATCAAATTGACCAGAACCGGAACTTCTCGGCCCAGCCGATCGAAGACGTCAAGATCAACGGCTACGCCCGCGCGGCCGGCCATCGCAATCAAGTGAATCAACCCATTGGTCGATCCGCCGATTGCCTGCAGCACGATCATCGCATTGCGCACTGAAGCTTCGGTGATCAATTCGCTCGGACTCGGTGTTCCGCTAATTGCCATTTCAGCCGCGCGCCTACCACTCTCCTCGGCAATGCGTCGGCGCTCTGCGTGGGGCGCGGGCGCTGTGGCGCTCATAGGCAGCGACAGACCGAGCGCCTCAACGATGCAGGCCATGGTGCTTGCCGTTCCCATCACTCCGCATGTGCCGACGGAAGGCGCGAGGCGCCCGCCAATCTGCTCCATCTCACTGTCTTCGATTTTGCCCGCACGATACTGAGCCCACAGCCGGCGGCAATCCGTGCACGCGCCGAGCACCTGACCCCTGTGATGGCCCACGACCATTGGGCCAGTGGGCAACACTACTGTCGGCAGGTCCGTGCTGGCTGCGGCCATTACCTGAGCCGGCAGTGTCTTGTCGCAACCGCCGATCACGACCACTGCGTCCATCGCCTGCGCGCGAATCATCTCCTCGGTGTCCATTGCCATCAGGTTGCGCAGGAACATCGAAGTGGGATACGCGAAGCTCTCGTGAATTGAAATTGTGGGAAACACCATCGGCAGGCCGCCCGCGAGGAGTACGCCGCGCTTCACGCTCTCGATGAGGTCCGGCACATTGCCATGGCAAGGATTGTAGTCACTGTAGGTATTGGTTACGCCAATGATCGGGCGGTCAAGCGCATCGTCGGAATAACCCATCGCCTTGATAAAGACCTTGCGATGGAACAACGAGAAGGCAGCGTCGCCGTAGTTGGTTAGTCCTTTGCGCAGACCTCTAGTCATATTGCGTGCCCTCTCGCCGGCTTACTTTGCGGCGCCACTTCGGCGTTTACTTTGCGTCTTTAATTTGCGCGCTGCGGAACGCTTCATAGCGAGCTTTGGTTTCCGCGTTTGCAGGATACAGGCCGGGCAAGGGAACTCCGGCTCGCACTTCGTCTACAATCCATGCTTCCAGCTTTTCCTGCTCGATTGCCGCTTCCACTACACCATCAATCAGCGCCTGTGGAATCACGACGGCGCCATCATCATCCACCACGATCGCGTCGCCTGCGAATACAGCTACACCGCCGCAGGCAATCGGCTCTTGCCAGGAAACAAAGGTCAATCCGGCCACCGATGGCGGAGCTGCAGCGCCCTTGCACCACACCGGCAAACCAGTGCCGATGACGCCTGCGACGTCGCGCACAACACCATCCGTGACCAGGCCGGCAACTCCGCGCACCCTCATGCGCTCGCAGAGAATATCGCCAAAAATTCCGGCATCGGTAATGCCCATGGCATCGACAACTGCGATGCAGCCTTTAGGCATGGCCTCAATCGCGGCGCGCGTCGAAATAGGAGAAGCCCAGGATTCCGGCGTTGCAAGGTCCTCGCGCGCCGGCACAAACCGCAACGTAAAAGCTGGCCCGGCAATGCGCTTCTGACCGGGTTGCAGCGGCCTTGTGCCGCGCAGCCACACATTGCGCAGTCCCTTCTTCAACAACACTGTCGTAATGGTTGCCGTCGATATGCCGGAGAGTGTTTCAATTGTTTTTTCGTCCAATGCCATGTTCATGCGCCTCGTTGCGGGGTTTTAATGTTGCGTTAGACACTGGCGATCAAGCCGCCATCGACGCGGATAGTTGAGCCGGTAATGTACGCGGCGCCTTCGCTGGCCAGAAACGCAACCGCGGCGGCATACTCTTCCGGTTTACCGTAGCGGCCCAGGGGAATGCTGCTCGCACTCTCGGCTGCTACCTCTTCCACGCTGCGTCCTTCGCGCTTGGCTTTCGCTTCGTCGAGGAACTTGATTCGATCGGTCGCAATGCGGCCCGGCAAAATAATGTTGGCGGTAATGCCGTCCTTGCCCACTTCGCGCGCCAGGGTCTTGGACCAACCCACCAACGAAAGCCGCAGCGCGTTCGAAATGGCCAGATTCGGAATCGGCGACACAACACCAGACGAGGTGCTTGTGATTATGCGGCCCCACTTCTTTTCCCGCATCTTCGGCAGCACACGGTCAGTGATTGCAATGACCGAAAGCACCATCGACTGAAAATGCTTTGTCCACAAAGCAGGGTCCTGTCCGCTGGCAGGAGTCGGCGGAGGACCGCCTGTAATATTCACAAGCACATCCACCGAACCGAGTTCACCTTCGATTCTTTTTACGTGCGCATCGATCAGGGATAGATCGGCGAGGTCCCAGACGAGGCCGATACCGTTGCCTCCGATGCTCGCCAGCGCTGCCTGGGTCTCGGCGATCGCTTTGGGATCGATATCGGCTACAGCTACGTTGGCGCCCTCACCCGCAAGCGCGATTGAAATCGCCCTGCCCAGACCGCCGCCACCGCCCAGCACCAAGGCTGTTTTACCTTTAAGCCCAAATTCCATTCGTCGCTTCCTTTCAGGCAATCATATCAGCGCACTTCATTGCTCAGTGCGAAAGGAGGAACGTGGCTTATCCACGATCTGTTGCTGCCACTTGGGCATTCCTACCTAACCTCTCCACCGTCACTGATCGGCTCTCTTCAGTCACTTGGATCCGTCCGGAACCAGGCACTGGCACAAGGCATTCTAACGGCTCTCGACTTTCCGAAGTTTTTTCTGCGGAAATAGAAACTAATCCTTTAGTTGATCGTCTATAGGTTGTGTGAGAGAACTCTCATCTGGAGTTCGCCAATTGGAATCAACAGGATAGACATGCCGCCAAAGAAATCCAATACGCTTACCGAGGCCGAACTGAGGCTGATGAAGATCCTGTGGCGCCGCGGCGACTCGGCGGTCAACGACCTGGTAGCTGCGATGCCTGACGGCGAATCCCTGGCTTACAACTCAGTGCTCACAACCATTCGCATCCTTGAGCAAAAGGGCTACGTCGAACACCGCCAGGAGGGCCGCGCATTTGTCTATCGCCCCTGCGTTGCCGAGCAAGAAGCCAGCCGCTCCGAGATGCGCCATCTGATGGGGCGTTTCTTCGGCAACTCGCGCGAGCAGCTCCTGCTGTCGCTGTTGGGCGACGATGAGATTTCTGCTGAGGAGTTGCAGAGATTGAAAGATGCCATTGAGGCCGCAACCCCTGACGCTGAGGAAGAGGTGTAGCCGATGCCGCTGACCACACTCATCCACGCAATGCAGGGCGCAATGCCTGCTGCTGTAGATTCGCTCTCTGCCGCCTTTCGCGTCTCTTCGCAGCAGGCAGCGGCCGTGGCTGTCGCCGCAATCTGGCAAGGCGCTTTAGTCGCATGCGGCCTGGCAATCTTCCTTCGTCTCGCTCCTCGGACTTCTGCGGCAAATCGCTTCGCTGCCTGGGCTGCGGCTTTCATTACTCTTGCAAGTCTTCCTCTCTTTTCGCTCATCCCAAACATTTCGGCTTCAGTGGTTGCCGGAGTGCCTTTTGCAACACCGGAGGCTGTGTCCAGGCCGTGGCTCAGCATTGATTCTCGCTGGAGCCTCATCATCGCAGCGCTCTGGGTGGCCGCTGCACTTGTTCGCGCCGGAGATCTTGCCATTCATTCCTACCGCCTGCGCAAATTGTGGAAGGATGCGATTCCCGTCAACATCGATAGTCGCCTCAGTTCGATGCTTGCTGGTACTCCAGCCGCCTGGCATCGCGGGCCCGTGCAGGTCTGCACCACAACAACGCTGCAGCGCCCCGCCGTGATTGGTTTCTTCAAGCCGCGCATCCTTATTCCCGACTGGCTTTTGGCCCGGCTCACACCCGGCGAGCTCGAACAGATAGTGCTGCATGAAGCCGAACATCTGCGCCGCCACGACGACTGGACCAATCTCTTCCAGAAACTCTGCCTGGTTTTGTTCCCGCTTAATCCCGCGCTGCTTTGGATTGAGCACCGGCTCTGCCGCGAGCGCGAGATGGCCTGCGACGACGGTGTCATCAGAATTACGCATGCGCCGCGTGCTTATGCTGCATGCCTGGCCAGTCTTGCCGAGCGTGGACTTGAACGTCGCACCGAGGCTCTTTCGTTGGGAGCATGGCAGCGCCGCCCCGAGCTGGTTCATCGCGTTCACAGCATTCTCCGTCGCAAGCACACGCTGGGTCCGCTCGGCACTCGAGCCTTGCTGGGCGCGCTCGGCTGCGGTTTGCTTTTTGGCTCCATTGAATTTGTCCATTGCCCGCAGCTGATCGCTTTTGTTCCTGCGCGAAATCAGGAGCGCAACGTAGGCACCGCAAATCGAACACAGCCAGTCCATTCGCAGGTTGCATCCGCGCGACTCATCAACGCTGCTTATGTACCGCTTCGGAACGCAGGCTCGAGACATTCTGCTTCTGCATTCCATGCGACGAATGTCGAAGCTATTCTGCCTGCTGGTAGCGATGCGAAGTTGGCTGATCAGGCAGCTTCCGCAAAGCGCAATGTTTCCGGGGCCGGCCGTCAAGAGGTTGGCCGTCAATTTGAATCGAAAGTTTCTCTCACCGAACCCAACTCCCACGCACCTCGCGCCATATTACTCAAGGCGGAGTTGCCCGGGTCACGAACGGCTCCGGCCCAGGAGCAGCAGTGGATCGTTCTCACCACTTGGGAACAAGTGCAAACATCGAGTCAGAATACCGGATTGACTGCGGACTATGACACGAGCGCGAACCCAGATGCCACAAGCAATGCAAACGCACAGCCAGCCGGTCAGGCAGCAAACCAAACCACTGTCACCCGGTTGATCCTCAGGTTCTTTCCCGCGAGTTCCTTATCCACGCATCCTGCCTCTGCGCCCCTTCGCGGCGGCTGGTTCGTGATCCAACTGTAACCAGAAACTTCAACCCCATTGAGAGGTAACCATGTCAGCGACAACTAATTCATTAGTAGCCAGGGCAAAGAGATTCGCAGTTCCCCTCGGCGCAGTTGCGACGCTAATGCTCGGCGTCGTATTCGTGTTCGACCACAGCGTAGCTCACGCAGCCAGCGGAGCGGGAATCGTGGCCGCGGCTCCCATGGACGACAACAGCGTCTCTTCGCTGGTGGCGCTCGATAACGCAGTCGAAGCGGTCGCAGCCCGCGTCACTCCAGCGGTCGTCAACGTATCAGTAACCTCACACGCGCCAGCCGGTGAAACGGACGAAGATGGGCAAGGCCCCGGGATTCCTGAGGGCGCACTACCGCCTGGGTTCCAGTTCTTCTTTGGCCCGCACGGTCCGGGAACGGGCCGAGGCCAGGGTCATGGCGTGAACGGGCCTGGACAAATTGAGCGCGGCATCGGCAGCGGTATCATCGTCTCTCCCGACGGATACATCGTCACCAACGCTCACGTAGTGGACGATGCAACGCAGATCCGCGTCACGCTGAATGACCGTCGAGTGTTTCCTGCAAAGCTCGTCGGAGTGGACAAGCTCAACGACCTGGCCGTCATCCGCATTGACGCCAAGAACCTCACCAGCATTGCCTGGGGTGACTCAACGCGGCTGCACCCCGGACAGACCGTGCTTGCCTTTGGAAGTCCCTTCGGCTACTTCCAGTTCTCCGTCACGCGCGGAATCGTGAGCGCCGTAGATCGCCCCAATCCCTACTCTGACGACGCGCGCAAGCCAGGCGCCTTCATCCAGACTGACGCCGCCATCAACCCCGGCAACTCCGGCGGTCCGCTGGTCGACGCGCATGGCGAACTGGTGGGCATCAACACCTTCATCATCTCCGGCAGCGGTTCCTTCGCGGGAGCGGGATTCGCCATTCCCTCGCAGATCGTCAAGTCCTCTGTTGATTCGCTTATCAAAGACGGCACAGTGCATCACGGCTACCTGGGCATCAGCATGAACGACGTCACGCCCGACAACGCCAGCTTCTTCAACCTGCCCGATGCTACCGGAGCCATCGTCAGCCAGGTCACACCTGACTCGCCTGCCGGCAGCGCAGGACTCAAGGGCGGCGACGTGCTGCGTGAGATCGACGGACGCAAGATCGTCAATGGGGGCGCGCTCCAGGTTGCGGTCAGCGAGATTGCACCCGGCAACACCATAGCGCTCGGCATTCTCCGCGACGGCAAGCCGGAGATGATCAAGGTCAAGGTCGGCGAATTTCACGGCGACAAACAAGTCGCCGAAAACTCCGACTCAGGATCGAAGGAGCACGGCAAACTTGGCCTCGCAGTCGCTGAACTGACGCCTGACGTGCGTCATCAACTGAACATTCCGGAGCAGGTGAACGGCGCGGCCATTGAGAGCGTTCGTCCGGCCAGTCCCGCTGATGATGCGGGTCTCGCTCCCGGCGATGTCATTCTCGAAGTCAACCGCCACCCGGTTCAGAACCCTGATTCGTTTGTGAGCCAGGTTCACTCCTTACCTGATGGCAAGGATATTCTGCTTCTCGTCTGGTCAAAGGGCGGTGCATCCTACCGCGTTGTGCATCCTGGCCAGAACAGCGAGAACGGCATGTAATCTGTGCCGGCGAAAGAGGGCGGCTGCTTGTCGGGGACAGAGCGGCCGCCCTCATCTCAATTTTCCAACTCGAGAATGCATGCCCCAGGCTTTGCGCACCGCAGACTAAGACGTGTTTGCGGAGCGGAAGACCTGGGGTTTCTCATTGCCTTCGGTCGCCTCACCTAATACGATTCTTTCTGCGGTTGAATTCCCATCTCAACCAACCGGAAATCCATCCATTGCTGAAAAGGAACAGATGAATCGAATTCGAATTGCCCTCCTTCTATGCATCGCACTTTTCTCATGGAATGCTCAGGCTCAGACCAAGCCCCTTGATGGCGTCATTGATATCCATGCGCACACGGCCCCCGATTCGGTTCCAAGAAGCATGGACGCTATCGATCTCGCGCGGCTTGCTGAAAGCCGCGGCATGCGTGCCATCGTCTTCAAGAATCACTACGAGCCTACGGCCTCAACCGCCTACCTGGTTCACAAAGTTGTTCCTGGCATTCAGGCATTTGGCGGCATCGACCTCAACCTCAGCGTTGGCGGCATGAACCCGACTGCTGTCGAAAAGATGGCGCTCACCACTGGCCATCTGGGCAAGCTGGTGTGGATGGCGACTTACGATACTCATGCGCAAGTGATCGCGTCGAAACAGGACCGACCCTTTGTTGCCATCTCGCGCGACGGCGAACTTCTGCCGGAGACGAAGGCGGTGATCGCCATGATTGCCAAATACAATCTGGTAATGGCAACCGGCCATAACTCTCCCGAGGAGGATCTGCTGCTGATTCGCGAGGCGCGGCGGCAGGGAATTACGCACATCGTCGTCACCCATCCCATGATGACACCGATTCATATGTCGATTCCGCAAATGCAACAGGCGGCCGCACTGGGCGCATATCTTGAGTTTGTCTACAACGGTGTTACAGGTGGGTCAAAGGAATTCGACTTTGCCGATTATGCCAAGGCGATCCGCGCTATCGGCGTGGAGCATTGCATACTTTCATCAGACATGGGACAGCCCGCCAACCCGCTTCATCCCGACGGATTGCAGCTATTCTTTGACGGCATGAGGAAGCAGGGCTTCACTCAGGCCGAGATCGACCAGATGTCTAAAGTGAATCCGGCACAGCTCCTAAGTCTGCAATAGCTTCTGGCAGGCAATCAGCAGCGGGCAGTCGAGGTTAGTGGTAGCCCACCCTTCACCGGAAGCAGGCAAAGGATGGGGCATCCTCAAAGTTGTGTTGATCCAAGCGTGGGCCGCTCGCGTTAGCCGCGCCACCGCGAATAGCCCCATCCGCCGCCGCCGAGCAGGAAGAGCACTACGAGAACAATCAGGATAGTGGACATGGTGAAACCTCACTCTCAAGAGGAAGCGGACCCGCCCTTGTAGCGACTGTCCAACTTCTTTGCTACACCCGATCCTAAGAGTGGCCCGGACGATTGTCTGCGCACAATAGACCACTTGTGAGCCGGGTGCAAGAACCGCGCCTATTTTACCGGCATACAGCGCAACGACCGGATTTCAGCCTGCTCAGCGAATGCTTCGGGCCTCCATTGAGACGCCCACTTAGCCCCAAACTCAAGCAGCAGCAGGACACTGGCGAACATAAGAAACGCAAAGCAGAACAATGGAATCTATGCCGCAGAGTCCCCGCATTTCTGTGTTCGGTCGCGGCCAGGTGTGCCGGCCTCTACAATTCTTATGCGGTAGTTAATTTGCGGGGGGGCGTGCCAGGATGAAACTGAGAGTCAATGGAAACTCATTACGCTTCCGCGTGTCGCGCTCAGAGCTGTCCCGTCTAATGCAAACCGGTCGCATTGAAGAGACGATTCAATTCGCTCCAGAAAATCACGCGAGACTGACATACGCCCTGGAGCACTCTCTGGAGGAGCGGGAAATGACAGTGCGCTACCGGCCACAAGACGTAACCCTCGTCATTCCTTGTGAAGAGGCAATGCGGTGGTCTGCAGGGGACCAAGTCGGATTGTATTGTGATTACCGCGTTGGAGATGGAGTGCTCGCGCTCGTGGTCGAAAAAGACTTTGCCTGTCTCGGCGGCAAGGACGCAGACAACGAAGACAAGTTTCCGAACCCAAATCGTGGGGCGGCCTGCTGACTCAACCCGATGCCCGAAAATGTCAAGGTTTTAGTTGGGCTTTACAGGCTGCGGAAAAACTCATTTCAGCGCGAGATAAGCGAGGTTTTGTAACAGGGCATGACTTCAGTCATGCCACAAGTAGCTCAAAATAGATGTGGGCTTTAGCCCCTGCGGGAATTCTTTCAGTGCCCCGGATCAGATCATGGCCTTTTTCCGCAGCCTGTTTAGCCCCCGGGGGATGTTTCTGCCTCTATACCATCAGGAGAACTGCCCTAAAAACTGAAATATAGCTCTTATTTTCAATGAAATATGCTGGTCGGGGCGGAGGGATTCGAACCCCCGACCCTCTGCTCCCAAAGCAGATGCGCTACCAGGCTGCGCTACGCCCCGACGTTCAGTTTCGATTGTATCGCGAATGGGATTTCTGTTGGGCTCTCGGCCGAAATTCAGCGGCTGATGAGCCACGCGACGAACCACACCACAAGAATCACGGGCAACGCAAACACTAGCGCCAGGCCCATCATCAGCACAAGCAGAAAGCTCCAATCCCGCCAGCTGTGCTTCCGCGGTTCGCCCAGGTGGCGCTGCAGCAGGCGGTAATTGCGGCGGTTCGCCTTCCAGGCGATGTCGAAGATGTCGCCAAAGATGGGAATTGTGCCGACCAGCACGCCGATGCCGAGATTCGCGGCCATGCGGGCGAGCGTCACGTAGGGAACGCCGCGAACCCACGCGGCCACCGGAATCACCAGCGACAGCAATCCGGCCAACACGTCGCCCAGGCCGGGAACCAGCCCGATAATCCCGTCCAGGCCAAAGCGAAATTGGGTGCCAGGGATGCGAAAAGCCTCGTCGAGAAGAGTCTCGAGCCCTTGCAGCGTGCGGTCGCGGAAGATCCATGCGCCGCGATTCCAGCGCTCGGCACCCGCGGCGCTAGCCGTTGCCGTAACATTTGTCCGGTTTTCGTCGTAGCCGTACATCGGCACTTTCCCCTGGGGTGACCCGCTCGGCCGCAACACCTCGTTCGATGCTACAATCTATAGGGTATACGGCGGCTATAGTTCAGTGGCAGAACGCCTGTCTGTGGCACAGGATGTCGTGGGTTCGATCCCCACTAGCCGCCCCAGCAGAAAATAAAAGACTTATATCAAGTTCCTCGCCTCAGCGGGCAATCATGCGATACCTACGCTTCATCTTGAGAGAACATAGACGTGGGGCTGCAGCCCTATCGCCGCCATCGCAAAGCACGCAAAGCCGAGCGTCCGGAAGACTCCAGAACAGGCAAATTCGAGGAAGGCCGTCGCGGCTGGAAGGAGTGCTCCTGCCAGATCTATGCCTCGGGCACGCTCGGAAGAAAATTCCGACGCCAATGCACCGGCAACTGGGAATGGGCAGAAGATGTGGCGCGGCCCGATATCGCCGGAATCGAGAACAACGAGAAACTACTTTATCGTGGCTTAGGTAGTCTGGAACCCAGCCTTCCAGTCTCTCACCCTCACCACTCCCATCCCCCGACTTAATTCCTCCGTACCAAGCCTCCGGAAATGCGGATCCGTGTCAATCGCCGGCGCTGAGGCCCGGGAAAGGATTCTTCCCGGGCGTCAGGCAGAGGTTGCATTCTCCCGGTTTCGAAGGTTCCGGATTCGAGGGTTTCACGATGCCATCAAGGCATGGTCCAAATCTAAGTGGTTTCCAGGTCTTCCGCTTCATTTGTGGCTCGGTGCGGAAAGCGGCGTTTTGGTGCAGCGGCTCCGGAAGCAGAAATTGGGGGAGCAAACTGGGGTGAGATCGTTGCCAGCTTGCAACACCGCATCCAGGGCTGCGACTACCCCCCTCTGCGAGCGGACGCCGTGCAGTTCCTCTCTGTAGATACACAGACAGTCCTCGATTTCAGCGGGCGAAAGCCATAAGAACGGTTTGGGTAAAGTCTTGGGATCGATCGAATCGCCTTTAATGTTAAAAGCCCGCGCACCAATCCTCGTTCCGGCATGCAGATACACGTTCTCCGGCAATTTCCCGAAATAAGCGCCAATCCGGTGTGCGATGTCGTACACCGTCAGGGCTCCGATGCGGCAGATCGATTCCGCCAGTATTGTGATTTTGGATCCTCACGGATGTATCCTAAGCTCCAAGAAGCTTCCTTCTGGTACGTCGGAGGAATACAAGATA
>OBLW0100000045.1_pt1 | contig 86275 bp, 87 predicted proteins | sample 1520161 | NCBI WGS metagenome assembly OBLW01 (sample SAMEA3539309, study PRJEB22396) | soil metagenome | biome: tundra; feature: field; material: soil | place: USA | collected 2010-05 | depth 0.15 m
ACAAGAACCTGGAGGAGGAGATCGAGCGCGGCAATTTCCGCGAAGACCTGTTCTACCGGCTCAATGTGATTCCGTTCTTCGTGCCGCCCCTGCGCGAACGCGCCGAGGATATCCCGCTGCTGGCCGAGCATTTTCTGCGCGAGTTCACCACCGCTTACGGCCGCAAGCCCAAGGAGCTGACACCGGAAGCTTACCGCGTTCTGGCGGAGTATCATTGGCCCGGCAACGTGCGCGAGCTGAAAAACCTGATCGAGCGCATCGTCATCATGAACCCCCAGGTACGCGTGGATGCGCGGCATGTCCCGCTCAACGCCGGCCGCCGCCAGCCGGACCGCCCGCTCGACCGCTCCGGCAGCCTGCAAGAGGTTCGCGAAGCCGCCGAGCGCGAGTACATCCTCAAGAAGCTGGAGGAGACCAGCGGAAACGTGACCCGTACCGCCGAGCTGCTGGGGTTGGAGCGCAGCAACCTGTACCGGAAGATGAAAACCCTTGGCATAGGCCCGAAGGAATAGTGGGGCTAGGCCCTCCGCCTGCTCCCGATGCGAAACTCGACGTGTGCCATCCGCATCCATAATGTTGTAATGGGAATTACGGTATACCGCACGATGCAAAAGGATTTGAATTGATGCGGGCGAAGCTTTTCGCCCTGCTGGCGCTGGGGGCCGCCGCTTTGGCGGCTCCCATGGACATCGACCGGGCGCGTAACCTTTACAATTCCACGGACTTCGACGGTTCCCTGCGGGTCCTGCATGCCATGCCCGTCAAAGACGGCGCCGCCTACGAACTCATCGGGCGCAATTACTACATGCAGTGCGATTTCAAGCAGGCCACCGAGGCTCTGGAGAAGGCGTTGGCCGCCGAGCCGGGGAACTCGGGGTACGCCCTCTGGCTGGGTCGCGCCTTCGGACGCCGCGCCGAGGCTTCCAGCCCATTCACGGCGCCGGCCTACGCCGCCAAGACCCGCCAGTACTTCGAGAAGGCGGTGCAACTGGACCCCCGGAATCTGGATGCGCTGAACGACCTGTTCGAGTACTACATGGAAGCCCCCGGATTCCTGGGAGGCGGTTTGGATAAGGCGGCGGCCACCGCCGGCCACATCGCCCAGGTCGACGCCGCGGAAGGCCACGTCGCGCGGGCCAGGCTGGCCGAAAAGAAGAAGCAGTATGGCGACGCCGAACAGGACTTCCGGCGCGCCGTCGAAAGCGCGCCTTATCAGATCGGCCGCCTGATCGACCTGGCCCGGTTCCTGATGCGCAGGGGCCGCGATCAGGAAGCCGAGCAAACCTTCGCCAAGGCCGAAAAGATGGCGCCGAATAATCCCAAGCTTCTCTACGAAAGAGCGGAGACCTACATCCGCAACGGCCGAAATCTGGATCTCGCCCGGGAACTGCTGCAACGTTACGTGAGCTCTCCTTTGACCGCCGACGACCCTCCCCGCTCGGACGCTTTGAAATTGCTGCAGCGCTAACCCGCTTAGACTAGGAGTACCGGACCGCCGTGTCCCGAAATTCCTTGCATCCTTTTTCATGACGGGCGCGTCTACTGAAGCAAAGCGGGTGTTCCAGATCCGATTCCGCTTGTCGGATAAACTTTTTTTGGGGCAAGGCTGGGTTAAATGTACCATTTCGGACTCAATCCCCTTGCTTGCGTAAGCCAGAACAATTAAGATAACGGAGTAGCGTTACTCCGAATCAACCGGGGAGGCAGGATGATTTATTCTCGATCGGCCGAATATGCGATCCGCGCGTTCGTGAATCTCGCGCAGGTGCCGGAAGGCAAGTACGCGATGGTGAAGAACATCGCCGAGCAGGAAGATATTCCAGCTCATTTCCTGGCCAAGATCTTGCAGCAACTCGCCCGCAAAGGCTTGCTGCGCTCCAGCAAGGGACCCACAGGCGGATTCTCGCTGCGGGTGGAAGCCTCCGATGTCCGGCTGCTGGACATTGTGGAAGCCTTGGACGGGCTTGCCCCTTACCAGCAATGCGCCAGCGGACTGTCCGAGTGCTCCGACGACATGCCTTGTTCCATGCACGATAGCTGGATCGCCCTGCGTTCGCGTATCATGGATTATCTAGGGAAAAATACGATCGCCGACTTGGCGAAAGCGCTGGATCAGAAGAAAAAGACCTTGGCCCTGACTAAGCAGCGCAAAGCCAGGCGGGCCGTCGCAAAACGGGCCTAAGCCCAAGACTAAATCATCCCGGAGGCGCGATGGGACAATCCATGCTTGTCCCCATGGTGGTCGAACAGACCTCCAGGGGGGAACGTGCGTACGATATCTATTCCCGGCTGTTGAAAGAGAACATCATCTTCCTGGGAACGCCGATCGACGATCAGGTGGCCAACTTGATCATCGCCCAACTGCTGTTCCTGGAAGCCGAAGATCCCGAGAAGGACATTTCCATCTACATCAACTCGCCCGGCGGCTCCATCACGGCCGGGCTCGCCATTCTGGACACCATGGCCTTCATCCGGCCGGATATTGTGACCATCTGCGTGGGCCAGGCGGCTTCCATGGCGGCCGTCCTGCTGGCTAAGGGCAAGAAGGGAAAGCGCTTCAGCCTCCCCAACTCGCGCATCATGATCCACCAGCCTTCCATGCAGGGGCTGGCCGGCCAGGCTGCCGATATCGACATCTATGCCCGCGAAATCCTCCGAATGCGTGAAATTCTGAACCAGATGCTGGCCGACGCCACCGGCCAGCCGGTGGAGCGGATCGCCAAGGATGTGGATCGCGACTATATCCTGGAGCCTGAGCAGGCAGTCAACTACGGCATGATCGACCGGGTGATCTCCAGCCGCGACCTCGTGCCGGTTCCCATCAAAGGATAGAAACTCCGCTTTCTGCCGATAAGCGAAGCATGGCGACTACCACCGTGCTCTTCCCTTGGAAAGACGCGTACAGCGTGGGCATCCCCCGAATCGACACCCAGCACAAAGGCTTGGTACGTCTGATAAACGACTTGCATGCCGCCATGTTGGAAGGCCGCGCCAAGCAGGCGCTGTCCCACATCGTGGACGAGCTGGTCGACTACACCATCCAGCACTTCGCCTTCGAGGAATCCATGATGCGGCAGCTTGGGTATTCCGCGCTCCGGGAACACCAGCAGCTCCACCAGAAGCTCACCTCCCAGGTGTACGAGCTTCGCGATAAGTTTCGCGCCGGGAAAATCACTGTCACCATCGAAACTATGCACTTCCTCAAGAGCTGGCTGTCCGGCCACATTCTGTCGGCGGACATGGCCTACTCCCGCGAACTGGTGAAGTAGTGGGGCAGGCGCTTTCGCCTGCCGAGCTATGACTGGTTCGGAGGCAGCGTGACGATGGAGAGCCAGAACTCGCCCGTGGAGCGAACCATGCCGAGAAACTCGTCCACGTCGACCGGTTTCGAAATGAAACAATTCGCGTGAAGGTTGTAACTCTTCAGGATGTCTCGTTCGGCTTGCGAACTGGTTAGTATGATCACCGGGACGTGGCTCAGGACCCGGTCTTCCTTGACCTCCTTCAGCACCTCGAACCCGTTCTTCTTGGGTAGATTGAGATCGAGCAGAATCAGGTCGGGGCGGGGAGCGGATTCGTAGCCGGCGCCGTGCTTCAGGAAGGCCATGGCCTCCTCACCGTCCGACGCTATGCTGATGTTATTCAGCACTCTTCCGGCCTGTAATGCTTCTTGAATCAACTCCACATCGCCTGGATTGTCCTCAATCAGGAGAATCTCGGCGTGCCTGCTCAACTTTCCCATTCGAGCCTCCATCCTCGCGCGTTTTCGGCATTGTAAAACGGAAAGTCGATCCCGCGCCCGGTTGGGATTCCACCCAAATCCGCCCTCCGTGCCGCTCCACGACTTTCTTGCAGACCGCGAGCCCGATGCCGGTACCCGGATACTCGTCCCTGGCGTGCAGACGCTGGAAGATCTGGAAGACACGGTCGGCCTGCCGCGGATCGATTCCAATCCCGTTGTCCCGCACGGAAAACAGCCAGTCGGCTCCGTTATCGGTGGCGGCAATGTGAACCTTTGGTGGGGCCTGGCCGTGGAATTTGACGGCGTTGCCAATCAGGTTCTGGAACAACTGGCCAAGTTGCACCTGGTCCGCCATCAGAACGGGCAGCGGAGCCACCTCCACGGCGGCCCCGCATTCCTCGATCGCCACCCTCAGGTTTTGAACGGTTGAGCGCACCACCGCCTCGCATTCCGTTGCCCGTAGCTGCAGATCTCTGCTGTTCACGCGGGAATAGGCCAGCAGGTCGGCGATTAACTGCTGCATGCGCTTGGCGCCATCCACGGCGAAGTGGATATAGCGGTCGGCGGTTGCGTCGAGTCTTCCGGAGTACTTCTTGGAGAGCAATTGCGTAAAGCTTGCGACCATGCGCAACGGCTCCTGAAGGTCGTGGGAGGCCACGTAGGCGAAGCGCTCAAGCTCCTCGTTGGAGCGCGCCAGCTCATCGGACTGGCCCCGGATGGCTTCCTCCATGCGCCTGCGTTCCGTGATGTCGTAGGAAGCCGTGTAGATCAGTTTATCGTCTCTGGCAACGGCGAACGAAACCATGACCCAGCAAATCGTCCCATCCTTCTTGATGCCGCGGACCTCGAGTCCGCCGCCCTTCCCGGTAACGGCGGTTTTCTTGATTTCGGCGCGCATCGCCGCACGGTCGTCCTGATGGAAGCACTCGTTCAATTCACGCTGCTGCAACTCCTCGAATGTGAATCCCGTGGTCTTCAACAGGGCTGGATTGGCGCGCCTGATGCGCCCGTCGAAGCCGGAAATTGTCAGGGGAATGGGGCACAGGTTGAAGAACTGCTCCAGGGCCGCCTCAGCGCGTTTGCGTTCGGTGACATCGACGGTGATTTCCGCCTTCCGGGAGCCGCCGCCGTCGCCAAGCACCCTTCCCCGGCACATGAGCCAATGGACGCTGCGGTCCGGCCAGACCACGCGAAACTGGGTGTCGTAAGGCCTGTCCTGCTGCGCGGCCGCCCGCTGCTCCTCCTCGACGCGGGCGCGGTCTTCCGGGTGGATTGCCTGCAGCCAGCGTTCGCGCGAGATCCACTCCTCGGCCGGTTCGCGGCCGTACAGCCGGAACTGCTGCTCGGATGCGGTGGTCTCGTTGTATTCCCGGTAGCAGAGACCAGTTCCAGACGAGTTCAACGCGAACGTCATCCACGCCTCGCTGATCCGGGCGGCCTCCTCCGCGGTCTTCTCGTCGGTGAGGTCCTCAAACAGCGTGGTAAAGTAGAGCGGCGCCCCTTGCCCGTCGCGCACCGGCGTCACATGCACGCGGACCCAGACCCAGCCGCCGTCCTTGCGAGCATATCGCTTCGTCAGGACGCCGGCAGACGCCGTGCCCTCCGCCAGGGCTCGCATCAGCTCCCGGCTTTCCCGGAGATCGTCCGGGTGCGTCATCGCCACGAAATCCGCTTGCATTAATTCCTCTGCGGCGAACCCCGTCATCCGGCAGAGAGTCTGATTCACCTCGAAGAAGCGCCAGTCCAGGCCGGCTATCGCGACGCCGAACAGCGTGTTCTGAAACGCCGAACGGAGCCGCGCTGCATTGTCCCGCAAGGCCTCTTCGGCCCTCTTCCGCTTCGAAATGTCGTGCGCGGTTACGTAGATTAGCCGAGCGTCCTTCAGGACGCCGGCGTTCAGCACAAGCCAGCGGTACGATCCGTCTTTGCACTTGCCGCGGCACTCGAACCCCGTGCGCTTCCCCAAAGTCAGGACCTTTTCGTGCTCGGCCACGGCGGCGGTGCGGTCGTCGGGATGGACCAAGTCGAACGCGAGAAGCCCTTCCAGTTCCGCCGCGCCAAATCCGAGGATGGGCTCCCAGGCCGCGTTTGCGTGTTGGATGCGGCCATCGAAGGTCCAGATCGCCATCGGAGTCGGCGATGCCGAAAAAAACTGGTCCAGGGCTGCTTCCGCTCGCATGCGGCCAGCTTCCCCGCGTTTCGGCTCGGTGATGTCGCGGACGCCGATTACGGAGCCCCGGACGCGGCCCCGCACGATCAAGGGGTGGATGGAATACTGAGCGTCGAACGAAGTCCCATCGCCGCGATAGAAGACCTCGTTGTCCACCAGTAAGGCGGAACCGCCTTCGAGCGCTTTCTGGAACCGGCAGTTCTCTTTCGCGCAGACCCATCCATCGGAACGGCCCGCATGGATCCTGCACTGCAGCATTTCGCCGAGGCATTCTTCCCGGGCGCGGCCGAGCATCCGGCACGCTGGCTGGTTGATGAACAGGCATCGCCCGTCCGGATCGAGCGCCCAAACGCCGGTCCCGATCGCGTCCACGGTAGCGGCCAGTTCTTCCGCGCCCCAGGGTTCCGCATCCAAGGGGCCGGCATCACCGGCGCCGCCGTCCGGGCACGCTTCTTCCCAGGTTTGAATGGCGTTAAGTCCCTGTAGGCGCACTGCGAAAAGCTCCTGTTAGAAATGGAAGCCGGGGCGTCGGCGCCGGAGCCTCCTTCTGTGCTCCGGTGATCCCGGCTGCCCACTCCGCCACGCGCTTCTGGAACTTGCGGCTCTCGCCTAAACGCTTGCCATCCAGCAGACTATCCGCAAAATCCTGGCGGCATTCTGGCAGCATCGCCTCCACGGGCACTCCCAGCATTTTTTCCAACTCGTGCTGGGAAAAACCGACCCGCGCCGTGGCCTGGTTAAGAACCAGGGCCATCCGATCGGAATCGAAACCGAGCTCCAACAGCGCCCGAGTTGTCGATTTCGCCTCGGCGAGCCCCAGGAGGTCGCATGTGCTCACCAGGTAGAGGCGGCTGGCTTCTTTGGCCACACGCGCCGAAAACGGGCTCAAGCGGCCGAGATCGACGACAATCCACTCGTAGAGCGAACGGACGAAGCGCAAAACGAAGCCGACGCGTTCCGCTCTCGGCTGGTCTTCCTCGCTGCCCGTCGGCCCCCTGGACAGGACAACGTCCAGACCGCCGGCGACCTTGGACGTCAGCTTTTCCCAGCGAACCTCGTCCAGGTGCAGGATGTCGTTGGAAGCTTCGAGTATTCCGTAGGTTGCCTTCGCTTGCATCAGGAATCCGATGGCGTTGCCCGACAGGTCGAGATCCATCACGAGAACGCGGCCTGCGGTCTGGCGCTTCAGTTCCGCCGCAATATGACAGGCGATGGTCGTAGTTCCTACTCCGCCTTTGGCGCCGAGGAAACCTAGAACCTTGGCTTGCCCCGGGAGAGACGCTGGGAGCGGAGATTCCGCGTGGATCTGGTGCCGTACGATGGCGTGTTGCAGGATGCGCGCCAGGGGCGCCCCCATGAGCGTGCCCTTCACAAGGTAGTCCTGCGCTCCGCTTTGCATGGCCCGCAACGCAAGGGACTCATTATCCAGCCCCGTCAATAGCACCACGGGAAGATGGGGCGCATGGATGCGGATGGCCTTCAGGCCATCCAAACCGCGGCTGTCGGGCAGCGACATATCGAGGAGCACAAGGTCGATGTCCCCGGCGGCCAGCCTGTCAAGGCCGGGAAGCAGGGCTTGCGTCCAATGGATCTGAAACTCCGCGGGGCCGACCGCCGAAAGCGTTTCTTTGACAAGCTCCGCGTCGCCGGGGTTATCTTCGATGAGTAATACGCGTAAGACGGGTTGGGGCAAAATGCAAGGGACTCCGGGCCCTTGAACAATGCTTATCCCCTCCCCCATCGTTTTGCAATGTTAATTCTAGTTGTCATGTGAAGGTTAACTGGCTCGCATTGAGCATCGTGCGAAGGACGAGACATGATGTGGAGTCGCAACCAAGCCCCATCTTCTTCCCCAGTTGACCGGAGATGAATCCCCGGACGCCACTGCGGACGCTGGCTCTCTGGTTCGATAAAGACCGCTGGCTGCTAACTAAGGCAACGTGAACCGCAACGACCCGAAAACCATGTTCGAGTGCGCCGTGGGCGGAGTTCCCGGCGCCACGTAAAAGGGCGCCCGCGTCAGAAACGCATACTGCGTAATGACCTGAACCGCGCCATATCGCGGGTTCTTGAAAAGGGTATAGTAATAGCCGAACATCGGCTCCTGAAACTGCCGGTTGGCCGACGACGAGGAACCCGGGAAGCCGAACCCCATATAGTTGCCCGGCGAAACCACCGTGTAGTTCCGGTCGAAATACGTGCCCCCGTAATACCCGTAGATCTGCGACTTGGGCGAAACCGCGTACTCGAAGCCGGCGATGCCGGCCATGGAATGAACCGGCGAGATGGAGCCATCCGGACCGACCACCAGGTCGGGACCGAGCCCTACCAGGTAACGCCCGCCGCCGCTGCTGTAAAATGCGGTGGCGATCAGGCGGAAGTTCTTGGCCACTTCGAGGACCGTGTCGGCCGATCCGCCCACGCCTTGTGCGCCAAAGTAAACGCCCGGCGCGGGTGAGGTCCGGAACTGCCGCGAAACGCCCGCCAGTTCGAAGTGGAGCGCCTTGCCGGATACCTGCGTGTCGTAAGCGACCTTGGCCGCGATGTCCGGCCGAATGTTGGGCGCCGTGGGTACGCTGCCGTTGTCCACCTGGGTGGCTGCAAATGCGGGCATTGTGACCGCGGTGGTGACGTACTGGTCGGGGCTCTCCACCGAAGTGGCCAGCGACCAGTGCTTATCGGGGTGATAGACCACGCGGATTTGCCCCGGCCGTCCCCAAACCAGGCCGGTCAGATAGTTGGAATCCTCCCCGAGGCCGACGAAGACATTGCTCGAAACCTGAGACACGCCCACGCGGTTAGGCGTCATGAGGGTCCAGGTCTGCCCGCCCAGCACCTCCCACTTTCCGAACTGCAAGTTCGCCCAGAAATGGCGCATCCGCAGGGTGCCGCTGTTGCTGGTAACGTACATGCTCGCCGGCTGGTTCCCGTAGAAGTCCCCTTCCACATAACCCGTGACCGCCAGGTTTTTGGTTGGGTGGTCCGTGATCGTCAAGTTAAAGCGCGAGTTCGCGGCGCTCGACCGAAACTCCTGCATCCTGCCCGCCGCGGTGTTGCTGAACGGAACAGCGGCAAAGGAAGTCGCCACGCCGCTTCCGATGTCGGTCGAGCGCCAGACCGTGGACATATCCATGAAACCGCCCGGCGTGAAATCCGCGCCGCCGATATGAAAGGAAAGCGGCGAAAATTCCTGCCCCATGGCGTCTTCTTCAGGGGCGGGCGTGGGAGCGGCTGGCTTGACTAGAGGCAGCGCCGCCACGGGTTGTGCTGGTGCGGCCGCCGGCGCGTTCTGCGCCGTGGCCATGCGGTCCAGCAGCTTTTGCTGGGCATCGATGGCTTTCTGCGCCGACTCGAGCGCTTGCCGCTGCTCGTCGAGTTGCTTCTGCTGGGCCGCAATCCGGTCGCGCAGCGTTACGATGTCGTCCGTCGACGCGGAGCCTTGCGCCACGCACAAGCTCGGGAGCAGCAACGCGAGCGGCAACAGCAAGCCGCGCACACAAACCGCGGGTGTAATTTGCTTCATTGAGGGGAACCTCCGGCAAGATGGGCCGTGACAGGACCCTGAGATATGACTGCGAAAGACTATTCTGGCATAAAGGGGCCTGAAATTGTTGAAATCACCAGAAGATGGTGTACACCTCGCTGAGGTGGTGTTTGGTCCCAGAAACCTATAACCGCAATCCCCCCGCCCCCGTCCAACGTAGTAGGGGTCGGGCGTGCCCGATCCTGAGGTTACGAGATGACTAACAAACCACAAAGCGTATTAACCGGGATCTTTGCCGCGACCCTCGTCGCGGCCGCCATCCCCCGTGCGTCGGCGTCCGCGCCGAAAGCCACGGAAGTGCCGGCTCAGATGGTGATCACCGTCCAGCCCGCTCACAAGGGCGGTAGCATGCCGAATGGTCTGGTTGCCGGCGACGTGACGGTTCTGCAGGGTAATACCCGCGTGCCCGTAGTGCGCCTGCAACGCCTTACAGGCGACTTGGCGAACATGCAACTCTTCGTCTTCCTGGACGATTCCACGCGTTCGTCCAGCCTCGGCATCCAACTGCCCGAGTTGAAGAAATTCATCGCGTCCCTGCCCGCCACCACCCAGGTAGCGGCCGGCTACATGCGCAATGGAGGCGTCGACCTGGCGCAGGCGTTCACCACCGACCACGAGAAGGCCGCCGGGGCGTTGCGTCTGCCGGAAGCCGTCCCGGGCGCAAATGCCAGCCCCTACTTCGCCCTTTCGGAACTGGTGAAGCATTGGCCGTCGAAAGAACCGACCGGCCGCCGGGCAGTGTTGCTACTCACGGACGGCGTGGACCGCTACTACACGGACCCGATGGTTATGGACGACCCTTACGTCGACGGGGCGGTCGAGGATGCCTTGAGCAACGGGGTGACGGTCTATTCCATTTATCTGCGCGGCTCCGGCCGCTACGGCATGGGCGAATGGGTGACCAGCATGGCGCAGTCCCGCCTCATTGAGGTCAGCCGGCAGACCGGCGGGCATTCCTACCAGGAGGATTTCACCGACCCGGTATCGATTGCGCCGTTCCTGAACGACCTTCGCGACCGCCTGGGCAATCAGTACAAGGTGACGTTCCAGGCCTTGAACGAGCGCGGCATGCAACCGGTGAAGCTGCGGACCGAGTTGCCCGGCGTGAAGATACTGGGGCCGTCGCGCATTTACGTGCGGTAGGCCTCGCCCCCGCGGGGGCAGGCGAATCGCCTGCCTCACCCAATACGTCTAGCCGCGGCGGGCGGGCTCAAACCATGGGGTTCCGGGGACCTGAGCTTTGCGGGCGCCCTCATCGTTCATTTCCACGCCGATCCCGGCGCGGTCCGGCAGGGTGATGTAGCCTTTGTCGATGATCTCGCCTTCCTTGACCCAGTTGCGCCATAGGTCCGGCGTATCGATCCAGTGCCATTCCTGGACCAGGAAGTTGGGGATGGCGGCGCAGACGTGCGCGGTGGCCATCATCCCGATGGGCGAGGTTACCGCGTGCGGCGCCACCGGCACGTAGTAGGTGTGCGCCATGTCCGCGATTTTCCGCCCTTCCAGCAGGCCGCCGCACTTCTGTAAGTCCGGCATGATGATATCGACGGCGCGCTTCTCCAGTAACTCGCGGAAGCCGTGCCGCAGAAATAGGTTTTCCCCGCAACAGATGGGTGTGCTGGTGGAGGCGCGGATGTCGCGCATGGCGTCGATGTTTTCCGGCGGCACGGGCTCCTCCAGCCAGAGCAGCTTGAACGGCTCCATCTCCTTGGCTACGCGCTTCCCGGTGGTGGCGTCGTAGCGCCCGTGCATATCCGCGGCCAAGTCCATATTCTTGGGATATGACTCTCTCAGGAACGCGACCTTCTCCACCATGTGCGCAATTTCTCCGTTGGAGGCGGTCCAATTCACGCGGTCGAACCGCGCCGGGTCCGCGGCGTCGTCGAGGTCGGTCTTGGTGGCGGTGAATCCCATGTCCTGAATCAGCTTGATTCTGGCCTTGGATATTTCGTCGTTGGGCCTCAGTTCCCTGCCGCCGGCATCGCAGTAGATGCGCACGCGGTTGCGCACCTTGCCGCCGAGCAATTGGTACACCGGCAGGCCCAAAGCCTTGCCTGCGATGTCCCAGAGCGCGATTTCGACGCCCGTGAGCGCGGTGACAAAAACGCCGGCTTGCGCGCCCTCGAAGATGCCCGAAGTACGGATTCGCTCGAATGCCGCCTCGATATTTAACGGGTCCTGGCCGATGAGCATGCGCCCGAAGGATTGGATCAGCGGCACGTTGCCCAGGGAGGCGTCGGTGGTCTCGCCCTGGCCTACAATGCCTTGGTCGGTGTAGACGCGGATGTGAACCTGGTAGCCGTGTACGCGGACCTCCGCCGTACGGATTTCCGTGATCTTCAGCTTGGGGCGGCGATAGGAGGAGCTGGCCTCCTGGGCCGCCTCGGAAATCGACGGCAACCCGAGCATGCCGGCCAGCGGCATCAACGAGGCTTGCATCAGAGACCTGCGAGTCATATTTCTTGTCTCCTTAGAACGGGTTGGCAGGCGGAAGCGCCTGCCCCACTTTTCGCGCGGCGGCGGCATCCACCACTCCCTGAACCAGGTGCGGCGGGATAAAGACCACGCCATTCCTGTCTCCCAGGACCACATCGCCCGGCATCACCGTGGTGGCGCCGATGCGGACGGGAATATCGATCCCCATCACCATCGTGTTGTGAATGAACGATGGCTCGACGCCCAAGAAAAATCCGGGCATGTCCCACTCGGAGATCCCGTCGAGGTCGCGCATCGGACCGTCGATCACAAACCCGGTCCCTGTTTTCTTCCAGATGTAGTAGGCCAGGTTGTCGCCGATGATTCCACCCACGGGCATGCTGCCGAACGAGTCGATGACAATCACGTCGCCAGGCCCGAGCGTATCGAGGGCCGTCTGATGATCGATGGGCCGCTGGTTCCCTTTGGCTCTCCAATCCGCCTGGATGACGTCACCGACATCCGCCCGGGCCGGCGCCAGTTGCAGAGTCACGGCGCGCCCCACCAGCTTCTTCTCCGGGTGGAGGTTTTGCAGGGTGTCCACGAACTGGTTCTGATAACCGTTATGGGTAAGGTCGGCGTCGGTGGTAGACAAGGCTTTCACCTTGGCGAGAAGCTCGTCCGGCACTTTGGGCCTGCCGTCCGGAAAGCGCCCGTAGGGATTCGGCGCGGTGTATTTGATCATCTGTTCCGGAGTCCAGACGTACACCTGACCCCGCGCGGAAAACGGAAGGAGACCAGCCGCCAGCAGCGCGGCAAACGCCATCTGCTTTGCGATACTCATACGGGTGCAATTGTATAACAATCCGTCAAATAGAAGCGGCCGAGCATGGCCGCGCCATCGAGCGACGACTGGTGGCGATACTGGTAATCGAAATCGCCCGTCCAGCGCTTCTTGACTTCAAGGTATCGCCGGATACTGGCGACTCCGCCGGTGGTCGCCACCCGTCCGCCGAGCTTCACCAACCCGCCGACTTCCCTCAGGTGCTCGCCATGGTAGGCCGCGTTTCCCCGGATCAACGCCAGAAGCAGATCTTCGCGAGTGGTCTCCAGGCTCACGCCGGTGAAAGCCGCCGTCAACCGTTCCGTGGTGTAGCGCGAACCGCCCAGGAATGGGGCGTAGCGCGGCAGTTCCGCCTCGCGCCGTGCGGGGTCCGCCGAATCGAAAAACGCGCCCAGCGTTTCCGGGATGTAGCTGTCGTAGAAACGGCTCTCGGTCAGGTCGCGGCAGAAAACCGAATGGAACCACTCCAGGGCCTTGCCGCCGGTATTCAAAATGAAAAAGGTGAGCCAGCGGCCGGGAATGGCGTGGCAGCGGATATTGAAATTCGGCGAGCCGATGGGGGTATCCAGGCACACGCTGGTGATCTCGCAGGTTCCGCAGACGTTGTTGATGTCGCCGTTTTCGGCGATTCCGGCGGAGAGCGCGCTGAGCACGGCGTCGTTGCCTCCACAGAGCACCACCGTGTCGCGGGGCAGCCCCAATTCGGCAGCGATCTCGGCCCGGATCGCACCGGCCGGTTCGTAGGATTGCATGAGGTCCGGCAGCTTGCTCGCCGGTATCCCAGCGATTTCGAGCACGTCGCGGTTCCATTCCAGGTTGTTGCGCGCCGTGTTGTAGAGGCCTGTGATGGAAACCGTCGAGGGATCGATGGCCCAGGCGCCGGTCAAGCGCTTCACCATGTAGGTGTTGGTGTGGCCGAACTTCGCCGCGGTCTCCCACACCTCCGGCTGGCGCTCCCGAATCCACAGGATGGAACACAGAGAGGAGCCGCCGGAGACCGGCAGATTGCAGGCCTCCCGAAGGAATTTCTCTTCGCCCACCGCCTTCCGTATGGCGCGGGCCTGCTGGTGCGAACGGCCATCGAAGAAAAGGATAGCGGGACCGAGCGGCGTTCCATCTTCCGCCATCGGCAAAAGCCCAGGCGTGGTTACCGACAGCGAAAGCACGCCCACGGGCTTGAGAAACGCGGCGATTTCCCGGCAGCATTCCCGCAGCGCCTGCCACCACTTGGAAGGCTCGATATCGGCCCGGCCCTGGCCATATACGTTGACATCGTAGCGGCGCGCGGCCTCACAGCGCTTTTGCATCTCGGGGCTGAACACCCCCAGCTTCAATGCCGTGGTGCCAACGTCCACCGCCAGGATGTCCCGGCTCACACCAGGCCCTCCGCCTCCAGCACCGCCCGCAATTCCTCCACCTGCGGGGCGGTCAGCGGCTGAAGCGGCCTGCGCGGAATGCCGCCTTTATACCCCGCCAGCGTCATGGCGGCTTTCACCCCCGGCGGCCCGTATGGACCGGCGATGGCCTGGTTGATCCGCGTGACGCGCTCCTGCAAGGGTAGGCCTCTTCGTTCATCGCGCGCCTGGCCGCATCGGAACAGTTCCAACGCCATTTCCGGAAACGAATTGGCCAGGGACACCGTGCCGCCGATGGAGCCGCCCATCATGGCCGCGAACAAGAAGTTGGCGGATCCGGCCAGCACGTGAAAATTCTCCGACTCGAATGGCAGAAAGTTCTCGATCCCGCTGGCAGCGCTGTCTTTCATCCCGGCGATGTTCGGATGGGATGAGAGCCGCCCCACCAGCGCGGGCGAGAGAGTCACGCCGCAAAAACCGGGAGCGTTATAGAGGAGCAGCGGAATGGGCGAACCGCCGGCCAGCGTGGAGAAATACCGGAACAGGACTTCGTCGGTCATCTGTTTCCGAAAGTAGCCGGGGGAAAGAACCAGGCCGAAATCGGCGCCGAGATCGGCGGCATCGCGCAGGAAGCGCTCGGTATCCCGTTGGGCGTCATAGGAGGCGCCGGCCATCACCACCTGGCCGGGCCGCTTGTTCCGTACGATGCATCGCAGCACGGTGCGCCGCTCCTCTTCCGTCAGGCTGCGGTTCTCGCCGTTCGACCCCAGCGCCAGGTAGCCCAGCAAGCCTGTGGCGGCGTAGCGCTCCACGTTGAACGCCAGGGCGTCGAGATCCACCTCTTCGTGGTCCGCGAACGGCGTCGAGATCGGCGCGAAAACGCCAGCCATGCGGGTCATGCCAGCACCCCCTCCAAATCCGCCGCTGTGAAATATGCGCCCGGTCGCGCGGCCGACCGGTTGGCCAGCACTTCGCAGCGTTCCGCGCCGGGGTCGCCCAGGCAGGTCAGGACGATCGCGGCTTTGGAAAAATCCTCCTCGCGCGTGTAGCCCGACACCGTGACGACGCACTTCATGGCGGCCGCGGCGGCGGATTCCACGCCGTTATTGGAATCTTCGACCACCACGCATTCGGCGGGCCGTACGCCCAGCCGCTCCGCCGCGAGAAGGTAGATATCCGGCGCAGGCTTCTTGGCTTTGACCACGTCGCCGGCCAGCACCAGCGCGAAGCGCGCCGCCGTGGCTTCTCCCATGGCCCGCCGCAGAACCGCATCCACGGATTCCTGTGCCGAGGTGGATGCCACCGCCAGAGTCCAGCCCTGTCCCAGCGCCTCTTCCGCCAGCCGCTTCACGCCGGGGCGCGGCGGGATCTCTCCGGAGCGGACCAACTGTTGATAAATCGCGCTCTTGCGCTTGTGCCAGGCCGCCACCATGTCCTGGCGTTCCCGCGGGTCCGCCGGCGGAGTGAACGCCTTGAGAAACTCGGGTTCCGCGAAGAGGCTGCTCATGCGCTCCTTGCCGCCGCCGATTTTCAGCTTCCGTCCGTATTCCTCCACGGACCATTGCCACGGCACGCCCAGGTCCCGCCACATCTGGTTGAAGGCCGGCAAGTGGCCGTACTGCTCGGTGTCGGCCAGCACGCCGTCGCAATCGAAAATCAGGACCTTGCTCACGCCGCCTTGCCCTCGCTGCCGAACACGCGCATGTAGCCGACCGCCACGGCGTGTATGTTCTTGCGGACCGCTCCCAACAGCTTCAGCGGATCGTATTCGGTGGGGTGATCCGCCAGGTAGGCGCGGAAGCTATCGGCGAAGGTGATCTTGAGCTGCGTGGAGATGTTGACCTTGACCGCTCCGCGTGCGATCAGATCCTGGATGACCGCGTCGTGCAGCCCGGTGCCGCCGTGCAGCACCAGCGGGGCGGGCTCGGCGGCCACAATCTGCGACACCCGCTCGAAATTGATCTTGGGTTCGCCTTTGTACATGCCGTGCGCCGTGCCGATGGCCGGAGCGAAACTGTCGATGCCGGTCTCGCGCAGGAAGGCCACCGCCCGGTCGAGCGCCACGACCGGCCCGCCGTATTGGTCGCCGACGCCGTCCTCGACGCCGGTAATGGCTTCCAGCTCACCCTCCACCGCAACTCCATGGCGGTGCGCCAGCGCAACCACCTCCTTGGTCTGCGCCAGATTGTCCTCGTAGGTCAGTTTGGAGGCGTCGAAGAGCACCGAATTCCATCCCTCGGCGATGCATTCCTCCAGGACCTTGCGGTCCGGGCAGTGGTCCAGGTGGAGCGTCGCCGGAATGGACACGCGCCGCGCCATCTCCGCGAACATGATGCGGATGAGCCTGGCCCCCATCTGCTTGACAGTCTTTACGGAAACCTGCACGATGACCGGCGACCGCGTTTCCTCGGCCGCGGCCAGCACGGCATCCATCGTCAGGTCGTTGACGATATTGAATGCTCCCACTCCGTAGCGTTTCTGAAACGCGTCGCGGAGGATCTCCTGCATCGGAATCACTGGCATGTGGCGTCTCCTTCCGGTTGCTCAGAATATGGTAACGCGCGGTGGGGCGGGCGGATTGCGACGCCGGGCCGGAATCAGAAGTCAGCAGGCAGGAGGCAGAATGGCTAGGTCGTCCATGGCGGGGAAGTCGGAGGCGTTGAACGTGAGCAAATGCGAGACTCCATTGGCTTTCATGGTGGCCAGGAGATGAGCATCGTGAACCCTCTTCCCCTTAACACCGCGCTCAGTAACGATCCCGATCCAAATCCCGACGACCTCCGGCGGCTCGTAGAGAATCGGAAATCTGGCGAGGAGCGTTCCGACGGTGGATCTTGTCCGCTCGACTGTCCATCCCAGCCCGTTGGCCGTCACAGGGCGGGTGGCCACGCTCCAGAACTCGTAGATGCTCTGCGCCGCGATCACGGCCTTGGCGCCCGAGGCCAGGATGCGCCCGACGGCCGCGGTTGCCGCGACATGTTCAGGCGCGCCGGCGCTCACCAGGTAGATCAGAACATTGGTGTCGAGCAGACAATCGGGCATCAATCGTACATCGAGTCCCGGCGGGTAGCCTCAAGCGGGAGGGCCGGACCGGGAGGCAGACTGGCTACCCATTCCTCAAGCCACGCGACGCGCTGAGCTGGGTTGGTCGATGCCCACCATTCTTCCGCCGTGGAAGGATCGCGCCGCAGTATGACCACTTCGCCCCGCGCCTCGACCGTGAAGCGAGCGCCGGGGGGCGCCAAACCCGCCGGCAGGACCAATGCACCGGATTCGTCGGCTTGGATGGTCTGGCTCATACCGCTCCTATTCTACCGCCGCCGGGGTGAGTTTTCCTGGTCCCGCGAGGCCAAGGCCTTGACTATCTGCCCACAACTCCGGTAACCGGGCTACTGGCGGTGGCGTAGAGTTTCATCGGCATGCGGCCGGCTTCGTAGGCCAGCCGTCCGGCTTCCACTGCCAGCCGCATCGCTTTGGCCATCTTCTCCGGCTCATCAGCGGCGGCGATGGCGGTATTCATCAACACGCCGTCGGCGCCGAGTTCCATGGCGACGGCCGCATCGGAAGCGGTACCCACTCCGGCATCCACGATCATCGGCACGTCCGTGATCATCTCCCGGAAAATCCGCAGGTTGGCGGGGTTTTGCACGCCCATTCCGGAGCCGATCGGCGCGGCCAACGGCATCACGGCGGCGGCGCCGGCGTCGATAAGCTTGCGCGCGTTCACCACGTCGTCATTGGTGTAGGGCAGCACCACGAAGCCCTCCTTCACCAGTACCCGGGTGGCTTCCAGCAGGCCTGCGTTGTCCGGAAACAGGGTCTTTTCGTCGCCGATCACTTCCAGCTTGATCCAGTTCGAAAGGCCCGCCTCGCGCGCCAGCATGGCGGTGCGAATGGCGTCATCGGCGGTGTAGCATGCGGCCGTGTTGGGAAGGATGAATATTTTGGCGCGGTCGATGTAGTCGAGCAAGGATTCCTTGGAACGGTCGCTGAGGTTGACGCGGCGCACGGCAACCGTGACCATTTGCGCGCCGGCGGCCACATGGCACCGCTGCATCTCCTGGAACGTGCGGTATTTTCCCGTCCCCACGATGAGGCGCGAACCAAACTCGCGCCCGGCGATCTTTAGCGTATCGGACATCCTCCCATTGTAGACCCGCGTATGATGAGGTATGGCATATCTCTGGCGAGACCTGCGCTATGCCGTGCGCGGCCTGGCGAAAGACCGCGGGTTCACGGCGCTGGCCGTGGTGGCGTTGGGACTGGGCATCGGGGCCTCCACCGCCATCTTCAGCGTGATCGACAACATCCTCCTCAACCCGTTTCCCTACCGCGCCGCCGATCGCCTGACGGTGATGTCAATTGTGGACAAAGCCCGCAGCGACGGTTTGGGCCGCAATGCTTTCTCGGCTCAGGAGTATCTTGCCATCGCCGCGCGGAACCATGTTTTCGAAGACATTGTCGGCGAATCCAGCAAAGACGTGCTGTGCCGGTTGGGGGAAGGCACGGAACTGTTCACGGGCGGTTTCGGTACGCCCAACACATTTGCGTTCTTCGGCATGCCCGCCATTCTGGGCCGCTCGCTGACGCCCGCGGATTACCAGCCCGGCGCTCCTCCGGTGTTCGTCATGCGCCACAAGACCTGGGTTGCGCGTTTCAACGCGGACGCCAGCATTCTCAACAAGTCCTTCGTTCTGAACGGGACGGCCCGAACGCTGGTAGGCATCATGCCGCCGCGGTTCGCCTGGGGCGACCACGACGTGTGGATACCGGCCGACCTGAAAGCCGCGGACACGCCGGGACAGTTTCCCGCCTACTATTTCGCCGTGGGAATGTTGAAACGCGGCGTATCCCTCACGCAAGCCCAGGCGGACATCGCCGTGATCGCGCAGCAACTGGCGCGGCAATTCCCCAGGAACTACCCCAAGCAATTTACGGTGAAAATGCAGTCGTTGGCCGACTATGTGGTAGGGCGTTTCCAATCGGCGCTGGTGCTGGTGATGGCCGCGGTGGGCCTGCTGCTGCTGATCGGATGCGCCAACGTGGCGAATCTCCTGCTGGCCCGCTCCACGGCGCGGCAGCGGGAATTCGCGATTCGCGTGGCCATGGGCGCCAGCCGGTGGCGTTTGGTGCGCCAGCTTGTGGTGGAAAGCCTGGTGCTGGCCTTCTTCGGGGCGGTATTCGGCTGCCTGTTGGCGGGGGCCGGATTACGCGCGTTGGTGGCGGCGATTCCACGGCAAATCATACCGGCCGAGGCCGTGGTTCGGCTGAATGGGACGGCTTTGCTCTTCGCGCTCGGCGTGGCGGCGCTCACCGCCCTGATCTTCGGGCTGGTCCCGGCTATCCATGCCTCGCAGCAGGACGTGAATGAAACCCTGCGGTCGGGCGGCCGGGGCGTGGGCGGCGGGTTCCGGCGGGCGCGGCTGCGCGGAGCGCTGGTGGTGGCTGAGGTGGCGCTGTCGCTGGCCCTGCTGATGGGCGCGGGGTTGCTGATGCGCAGCTTTCTGGCGCTTTCCCACGTGGAGTTGGGCCTGAGGGCCGACCATGTCCTGGTGGCGCGCATTCCCCTTCCCGCGGACCGCTACAAAGGTGTCGAGCAGATGACCAACTTTTACCGCACGCTGGTGGAGAGGCTCAAAGCCCAGCCGGGCGTGCTGGATGCCAGCGAGACCCTCGGACTACCTCCTTACGGCGGCTTCAATGCCGACGCCGACGTGGCGGGAAAGACGCACTCCGAGAGATGGCCCATAAACGGCGAGTTGGCCGGCGACGGGTACTTCGCCACCTTGCACATCCCGATTGTGTTGGGCCGCTCGTTTTCGGCGTCCGAGGTCTATGGCGGGCGCAAGCTGGCCGTGGTGAACGAGACCTTCGTGCGGAAGTACCTGGGGAAGGACAATCCCATCGGGCAGCGCGTTCACATTCCGATCCTGGAGACCATCCCCCAACCAGTCAAGGATGCGTGGTTTGAGGTAATCGGCGTGGCGGGGGACGCCCGGAACCAGGGTCCGCAGGAACCTGTTCAACCGGCGATCTTCGCTCCTTTCACCATCACGGCCATGGCCTCCCGCGGCATCCTGGTGAGGACCGCCAACGAACCTCACGCCATGGTTAATACTCTGAGGCGCGAAGTTTGGGGCGTGGATCGCGGCGTGGCGCTGGCGGACACCGGCTCGCTCGAGGACTTCATGAACCAGAACACCTACGCGCAGCCCCGCTTCACGTTTCTGCTGCTGACGGTCTTCGCCGGGGTGGGGCTGGCGCTGACCATGGTGGGAGTCTACAGCGTCATGGCCTACGTGACCGCGCGGCAAACGCAGGAGATTGGCATCCGGATGGCGCTGGGAGCGGACCGCGCCAGCGTGCTCGGGATAGTAATCCGCAGCGGCCTGAAGCTGGTGGGTTCGGGCATTGCCATCGGACTGGCCGTTGCCCTATTGCTCGGCCGGGTGATGAGCAGCCAGCTTTGGGGCGTCTCGCCGTACGATCCCCTGACCATGGCCGGCGTCCCGATTCTCATGGCGTTGACCGGTGTGCTGGCCTGCTGGAGGCCGGCCCGGCGCGCCACCATGGTGGACCCGGCGGTTTCCTTGAGGTATGAATGAACGCGCGTCGGGCTTTTACTTGGCGCGCGAGACATCCAGCTTGGCGGTCATGGTTCCGTCGTCCCGCTTGGCGGTCAAGTCTCCCTTCATATGGTCGCCATCGAGGACCAATTCCAGGTGGTAGATAGCGCCCTCACTGGGCGAGATTTCCAGGACGACCTTATTGCCATCGATTTTGCCTGTCCGAATCGGAAACTGCTGACTCTCATCCGGGCCCGCGGTCCCCGTGATGGCTGCCCCGTCCTGCTTCAGAACCAGGAGCGCGGTGTGGGCCTCGTCATTCTCCGGGGTGAAACTCCCGGTCCACTTTCCCGTAACATCGGCCGCCATGGCGATTGCGGCGGCCGCAACCACCAGTAGAAAACAGACGAAGATTCTCTTCACGAATCCCTCCTCGAGACCACAGACGCAAACGGCTGGCGGAGGTTCAGCTTATTTTGCAAGCTCAGGGGTCGAATCGCGCCAGAAGCTCGGCGGGCAAAAGCGGGCAGGCGCCAGCGGTCCGTCCGAACACGGCGAAACGTGTGCGAGCGACCAGGTCGTAGGCGCTATCCCGCAGCGGCCGCGGAATGGCGGCCAGAAGTGCGGCGATGGTCTTCCAGGGTCCGCCGAGCCGCCGCAACACGTAAGTACACGCATTCGACCGCGTGAGCAGGGCGCCGTCGCGGGTAAGCAACACCAGGCTATCGGGGAGGCCGGCGCGCTGGTTGGGAGGAACCTTGGCCCGGAAGGTCCGGCCACCGAGAGGGGCGAACCGAAAGCGCTCTCCATCGCGGTCGCGTTTCAGGACAAACTTCACCGCATGATGACAAAGGCCGCAGGTTCCATCGTAGAAGAGCGTGTCGCGCGGTTCGCGAAAGGGCTCCATGCGAACTACTCTATTCCAACCCCGATGTAAATGATGCAAGACATTTCGGATGAAGGGAGCCGTTCTTCTGATTACCGCATTCGCGGCGCTGATGGCGCATGGCCAGGCGGTTGCGGCGCCGCAGGATCGCCGGCGCACCCGATGTGGCCACGGCGCCGGAAGACCTGTCGCCGGCCGCCCCGCCGGATGCGTATCCGCCAATGACCAACCGGCAGAAGTTCGCGTGGACGGTGGGGTGCGTGGTCGACTGGAAGTGGATTCTCTACTCGGGAGCGAGGGCGGGTCTGGACCAATGGAGGAACGACCCGCCGGAGTGGAAGCAGGGCGTTGGCCGCGAGTTTCTGCCGGACCTTCTCAAGGGCGATGCCTCCAGGGCAGTCCGTAACCTGGGCGTCCCGCTTTCGACGCCCGCTCCCTTGCCGCCGGGGCCGTGAACCAGTCGCGCAGCGGAGTGATGGTACAATTGCGTCGATGGAGTCAGCACGAGGGTGAGGGGATCCCAGGAACCGGAGCAAGATGGATAGCTCCTTTAGAAGCATCGAGTTACGGGTACCACCGCAGCGATTCGCCAATTGGGGGGAGTTCATTGCCGAAGTCCCTGAATACTCGATCGGGCTTGAGGTGATTGACGACACGCCGGGGCATCGCGGGCATTATGTACATTTCGACCATCATGCGGGCGTAATCCGCGAGGCCACCATGAGCGCGGCCATGCAGGCGTACATCGCGGTGCGCCAGGGACGCCTCATGGAACGGTGGCTCAGGCGGGTGCGTCCGATCCCGGTTTACGTGTGGAATGCGGACCAGGACATTTGCCTGGCGTCGTTCATCCTGGAATACCACGAACTGCTGGAGCGCAAAGGATCGCCTGTACTTCGGCAGGTGGTTCAGTTCAACAACAAGATCGACGTCTGCGGGGGCCTCTATCCGGTGGATCTCGACGAGATTGTGAACAACCATTTCACCTGGATTTTCGAGCCGTATATGCTCCAGCGGACGCTGGGCAAAACGCACGGCGACGGCGCGCTGGTCATGAGCACCATACGGGGAGTCTGCGACCGCGTGCTGGCGCTGCTCGAAGGCAAGGCGGGCATCGCCCCCATCACCGCCCGACCGGAGGTGCTCTACGCCTCTCCTTACAACTACATCGTCGCGGACGAGAAAGGCGACTCGAATTCCAGGCTGGTGCTGGCCGCGCGGGGCCATCGGAACTTCATAAGCCTAGTGGCGACGCGTCCCAACGGCAGATTCACCTACAGCGTGATCCGCGGCTCGCCCTACGACGACGACGTGTTCGAAGTGCCCAAACTGCTGGAGGCCTTCCAGGCGGCGGAGGATCTGCCGGACGTCAAAATATGGGGCGGGTCCAACATGGCTGCCGGTTCGGATAGCGAACTGGGGAGCAGTCTGCATTGGAGCAGGCTGAAAGACATTGCCGAGCCGATCGTCCGGGAAGCCTACCTCAAGAGCCTTGCGCCCAGGCCGATTCCGCCTTTGGTAAGCGCCTGACGGAGCGCCGGGCTATAGTCATCATGCAAGAGCAGAACGACGCGAATCCGCTTCTCTCGATCCAGTTCCGGGTCCCGTTCGACCGCATACGCGTAGCCGATGTGGAACCCGCCATCGGTGAGTTGTTGGCGCAGGCGCGCGCCAGCCTCGCGGCTATCGCCGGCGAACCGGGGGAGCGCACTTTCGCCAACACCATGCTGGCGCTGGACGTCATGACCGAACCGCTCGACTACGCCATGGGCGTGGTGCGGCACCTGGAATCCGTGGCGACCACCCCGGAGTTGCGCGCGGCATTCAACGCCGTGCAGCCCGCGGTGAGCGCCTTCTATTCCGGTATTCCGCTCGACGCGGGCCTGTGGCGCGGCATCCAGGCGTTCGCCGGCACGCCGGAGAGCGCCCGGCTTGCGGGGGAGAGGCGCCGTTTTCTGGGGAAGACGGTGGAAAACTTCCGGCGGCACGGGGCCGACCTGGAGCCCGCCGGCAAGCGGCGCCTGGAAGAGTTGGACGTGGAGCTGACCCGGATCACCACCAAGTTCGCGGAGAACGTGCTCGATTCCACCAACGCTTTCGAGCTGGTGATCGAGAATGAGGCCGGCCTGGCGGGATTGCCACCCACCGCGGTGGCTTCCGCGCGCGAGAGCGCCGCCCGGAAAGGACGGGAAGGCTGGCGATTCACCCTGCAAGCGCCGGATTACACCGCGGTGATGACCTACCTGGACGACGCCGCTATCCGCCGGCGGCTATACCAGGCGTACAGCGTACGCGCGACCGAGGGAGAGTGGGACAACCGGCCGCTGGTTGGCCGCATCCTGGAATTGCGCGCGGAGAAGGCGCGCCTGCTTGGTTTCCGCGACTTCGCCGACCTGGTTCTCGAAGACCGCATGGCCCATCGCGGCGCGCGCGCCCTGTCTTTCCTGGAGGACCTCAAGCGAAAGACCGAGGCGCGGTTCCACCGGGAGAATCGGGAACTGCTGGATTTTCGCCGGTCGCTCGAAGGTCCCCAGGCGCCGGAACTGGAGCCTTGGGACGTGGCGTACTACGCCGAGAAACAGCGCGCCGCGCTTTACGACTTCGACGAAGAGGCACTGCGGCCTTATTTCCCCACGGATAACGTTCTGGCCGGCCTGTTCCAACTGGTGAGCCGGCTGTACGGCGTGCGCGTATCCGAAGAACCGGGCGTGCCCGTTTGGGACCCCGAGGTTCGCTACTACAACATCCACGACGAAGGCGGCGAACTCCTGGGCGGCTTCTACGCCGATTGGCGCCCGCGCGACAACAAGCGCGGCGGGGCGTGGATGGGCGCGCTGATCACCGGCGGCCCGGAGCCGGACCGGTTCCGTCCGCATCTGGGATACATCTGCGGAAACCTGACGCCGCCGGTGGGAGGCCGGCCGGCGCTGCTGACGCACCGCGAAGTGGAAACCATTTTCCACGAGTTCGGCCACCTGCTGCACCACTTGTTCAGCCGCGTGGAACTACGTTCCCTGGCCGGCACGAACGTCGCCTGGGATTTCGTGGAGCTGCCTTCGCAGATCATGGAGAACTGGTGCTGGGAGCGCGGCGCGCTGGATCTTTTCGCGCGCCACTGGGAAACCGGCGCGGCGATTCCCGACGAACTCTTTCAGAAAATGAAGCGGGCGCGCACGTTTCGCGCGGCCAACGCGCAGATGCGGCAGGTGGGCTTCGGCTTCGTGGACCTGCTCCTGCACACCACCTACGCGCCGGAGCGCGATGGCGACCCGACCACGTACGCGCGCCGCGTTCTGGCGGAATTCACGCCCGCGCCGCTGCCCCCGGAGCACGCCATGATCGCCGCCTTCACGCACCTGTTCGCCGACCCGGTGGGCTATGGCGCCGGATACTACTCCTACAAGTGGGCCGAAGTGCTGGATGCCGACGCCTTCACCCGTTTCCGCGACTTGGGAATCTTCAACCGCGAAATCGGCGGCGAGTTCCGCGCCAAGATCCTCGCCAAAGGCGACAGCGAAGACCCCGAGGAACTGTACCGCAAGTTCATGGGACGGGAGCCCGATCCCCGTGCGCTCCTGGAACGCTCCGGGCTGGCGTAAGATCGACGAAGACATGCCCGCAGGGATGCGGGCATCGCCGCCTGGAAAGGCTGCGCCACGAAAGCAAGATAAGATAACGTTCATGCCGATCGATCTGACGCTCCTCGCGCAATACGACACACCGACCATCTGCAACGCCATTGAGCTTTTCGACGTCCGTCCACGGAATCAAGGCTACATGGACGGCCGCATCCGCGCCTGTTTCCCGGAGATGCCGCCCGCGGTTGGCTATGCTTCCACGGCGACCATGCGGTGCGCCTTTCCGCGCCGGGAAGGCGACGTTTACAGCTCTCTCGACGAGCAGGCCGCGTTGTTTTCCACGCTGCCCGGGCCGGCCATCGTGGTGTTTCAGGACCTGGACGACCCGGCCGTCGCCGCCACCTTCGGCGAAGTGATGTGCAGCACGTACCGGGCCTTCGGCGCGGCCGGCATCGTCACCAGCGGCGCGGCGCGCGACCTGGACCAGGTGCGGCGCCTGGGTTTTCCGGCCTTCAGCAATGGGGCGATTTGCTCGCACGGCTACACCCACATCGTGGACCTGCACGGCGCGGTCCGCGTCGGCGGCGTCACCATTCACCCGGGCGACCTGATTCACGCCGACGCCAATGGCGTGACCACCATCCCGCTTGAGATCGCATCGGAGGTGGCGCCTGCCGCCGCCGAATTCGTCGCCGCGGAGTCCATCGTTTTGGACTACCTGAAGACCGGCAAGCCCGATGCGGCCGCCTTCCGGGAGGCGCGCCAGGCGATGCTGGCCGCCTTCGCCGCTCTCGGCAAGCGTGTCCGCGGCAAGCGCTAGAGCTTCAGCTCCCAGCCTTTGCGGAAGACGGGCTTGACAAGCTTGTTCGCCTCGGGGCTGTTGGTGAAGCGCAGGTTCTTGCTGTCCCATTCCAGCTTGCCCGGCACGCGCAGAGCCAAGGCCCCCAGCGCGAGCCATTCGGCGTAAGACGCGGTGACGCTGAAATCGGAGCACGAAGGTTCGCCGCCTTTGCAGGCGCGAATCCAATCGGCCATGTGACCGGGCGAGCGTGTCAGCAGCGGCGGCGGCAGCACGTAATCCTTCCACCGGGCGGCGGGAAGCAGCCAGACGCCTTCGCCGCGATCCACCGTCGCAACGATGCCCTTGGTCCCGACGAAAACGGCGCCGTTGCCGCTGAGGATGCCAGGAGCGGGGCGGCTCGATCCGGCAGTTCCATAAACCGCGACGCCGGGTCCGCCCGCCCCCGTCCGCGGCCGTTCGGCGGCGGGAGCCGTTACGCCGGCGCCAACCCGCGGCGCGCCGGCGGCTGCGCCAAGGATATTGCCGCGGCCGGCGCCAGCGCCTCCACGGCCCGCTCCGCCGCCGAACGCGCCGCGCCCCATCGGCCGGCCCTTATCGGTGAGGTTGTTTTCGGGCGGCAGGATGGTTTCGTTCTCCATACCGGGGACGTGAAAGGCCCACGCGTCTGTGGACCGCGTGGAATCGTGGTAGAAGACCTTCACCGCCGGCATGGCGCCGCGCGCCGGGAAATCGAACCGCACCACGCCTGCGTTGGGATAGGTGACGCCGGCCTTGCCATCCACCGAGATGCACTCGACGGTGGTGGGGGCGACCAGTTGCAACGCAAACTGCACGGGGCCCGCCGTGTGCGTGGCCCAGTTGCCGATCTGGGTGGTGCCGTAATCCACAAAACCGCGCCAGTTGTAAGGAACGTATTCGACGCTGAAAGGGCGCGGCACGGAACCACCCTGCCAAAGCTCCCAATCCAGGGTGGGCGGAATGGGATCTTCCTTGGGAGGCTCCAGCAAGCCCGTGGGGTGAGTGCCTGGACTCGTCGAGATATGCGCTTCGGTGACGTCGCCGATGGCGCCGGACCAGATCATCTCCGCGCACACGCGAATGCACTCGTGCGAGAAACCCTGGTTGCCCATCTGGGTGGCGACCTTGTACTTGACCGCCGCCTCCTGGAGCAGGCGCGCTTCCCACGGCGTCCTGGTCAGCGGTTTCTCGACATAGACGTGCTTGCCGCGCTGCATGCAGGCCATGGCCACGGTAGCGTGCATGAAATCCGGAATGCCCATGGTGCAGGCGTCGATGTTCTTGCCTTCCTTGTCGAGCATGACGCGGAAGTCTTTGTATTTGGCGACCTTCTCGAAGCGCTTGAAGTTCGCCGCCGCGCGGTCCGAATCCACATCGCACATCGCGACGATGTTCTCGGTTCGCGCGGCGTCGACCAAGTCCACGCCGCCCTGGCCGCCGCAGCCGATGGAGGCAACATTCAGTTTGTCGTAAAAGGGCTTGTAGCCGAGGGCTCTGAGCGCCGGCACGCTGCCATAACCGCCCGCCGGCACGGCCCCGGCAAGCAGGGCGCCATAAAAGAAGTGACGTCTGGATACACCGCTATCGGACGGCATGGTTCAGTAGTCTCCTTATGACCCTGTCGTATCTGACAGCGCGCCCGATGTCAAGCCGCGGGCAACCGCTCCCTAAAGTTCGCGGCTCGGTCAGGCGCCGCGCTTGGCGACGAAGTCGACGCCCCAGGAGCCGTCTTCGAGACCCATGTTGAAGTGGATCCCGTCGTCCTGAACCTGGCCTTTATAGACCAGCTTGATGGGGTTGCCCTGGTATTCGGAGGTGACGTAGAAGGAAATGGCGGCGCCTTGGATCTTTCCCTCCTTGATCTCGGCGGCCCCGGCGGGCAGGCCGGTCACGGAGCCTGTCAGCGCATCGCCGTCGGCCTTGAGATCGATGGTCAGCGGAACGGTGTTGCCGTTGTAATCGAATTGCCCCTTCCACGCGCCGGTCAAGCTGGCGGCGGTCAGCAGGCCGGCCAACATGACCAAGCCGGCGGTCAAACAAATCGCGGTTCTCATGAAAACCCCCTCACGAAACGGCATTGTAGCAGACGCAAGTCTACCTGGCGCCGTACCGGTTGAGCAACTCCAAAGCGCGCGGATCGCCGGCGCGCTCGGCCTCGCGGGCGTGCCGCCACGCGGCCCGGTAATCCTCGCGGATGGCATAAATCTCGGCCAGCGAGACGTGGGCTTCGCCGAACCGCTGGTCCAGCCGCACCGCTTCGAGCAGCAGCGCCAGCGCTTCCTCCTGGCGGCCCTCCATGCGATAGAACTGGGCCAGGTGGAAATAGGGACGCGGATTGCCAGGCTCGCGCGCGATCCATGCCCGCTGCTCGTCCATGTGGCGTTTGGTCTCATGGCCGAGCGCCGGCTGAATCGCTTCGTCCCGCCAGAAACTCATCCCCGCAATCCTTTTTGGGCGCTCGGCCTAGGCGCTGGCCCGTCGTCCGGCGGCCATGGTGGCAGGCGCGCTGCGGCCCGGCGGCTTTCTCAACACCCGGGTCTGCCCGGGCACATGGCGGAGGCAGTCCGTCCATCGCGCTGCCACGGCTCCACTCGAAAACGTCGCGGCCCAATGCTGGCGGAACTGCCCGGCCTTCCTGCGTTGCCTCTTCTTTAGCGACGTCAGAATCTCCTGGCTGCCGGCATGGCGCGACACCATCCGGCGAACCGTGGCGCAGTCGTTGATTCCGCCCAACAGGTTCTGCACGCCTTTGAGTTGTTGCAGGATGCCGTCGATGGAGTCTTCATAGAGCGGAGCGAAAAGGTCCAGCGTGTAGCGCAGGTTCTTAGCGGCAATCCGGAACCGGTGAAGCTCTTCGACAGGCGCTTTGTCGCGCGTGGCATTCTTGCCGCAACGGAAGTACTCCTTCGTCATGCGCGGCAGGATTCGCTGGGCGGTGTCCTCGACCGGTTCGGCGCGGAAATCCTCCGCGGCGCCGTCCGCCAGGGCGCTCCGCCACTTGGCGGACGAATGCCGCCGCACCCAGCGCTTGAGCGAAATGGCCAGGGCCTTGGCCGCCTCTTCGCGCTCCATTCGAAACTGCTTCGCCAGCGGAGCGGATTCGGATGGAGCTCGTTTTGCAAGCAGGCGCAAGGCGATATCGCGATCGCGAACGCTCCCTGCCCGCACCATGATCTTCTTCAGTCCCTGCCGGATTTTTCCAGATTCGTTCCGTGGAAAACACGCCTTGAACACCACCAGTACGCGCGTGAACCTGCGGATCGCGACCCTCAGATCGTGCACTTCGGCGGCGCCGTGGGACCTGATTGTCCGGGCGATCTGAACCGCCAGGCGCCCGAGTAGTCTATCCGCCTGTTCCCTGGCGAAGCGCCCAGTCGTGGCAAGAGACGCGGTGGAGTTTCCGTCCATCGTGCAGATCCATATCATTGTACCCGATTGGTAACCTGGCCTCGGTCCTGGCGCCAGGCGTCATAATAGAGGTCATGTTAATTGCGGAACTGATAGCGCCGCGCCAATTCCGGCTCGTGGAACGGGAAATTGGGGACCTGGCGCCGGGAGAAGTGCGCGTGCGCGTGAACGCGGTGGGCATCTGCGGCTCAGACCTGCATTCGTACTCCGAAGGGTCGGTCGGCGACGCGCCCAGCGTGTATCCCATGGTACTGGGACACGAGCCCGCCGGCACGGTGGTGGCGGCCGGACCGGGCGTAACGGGGTGGAGCCCCGGCGACCGCGCCGCGCTGGAACCCGCGCTCTACTGCTACCACTGCGAGTACTGCCGCTCCGGGCGGCACAACATCTGCGAGAACATCCGGTTTCTGAGCACGCCGGGGCACATGGGCTTCTTTCGCGAGTTCGTCGATTTGCCGGCGGTGAACTTGCTCGGCATCCCCAAGAGCATGCCCATGGGGTTAGCGACCTTGGTTGAACCGCTGGCCGTGGCGCTGCATTCCATGCAGTTTGCGGCGATCGGGATCGGCGAGACTGCCGCGGTATTCGGCGCGGGACCGATCGGGCTGCTCACCATCGCCTGCCTCAGAGCCGCGGGAGCGGGCCGGATTTGGGCGGTGGAACCGGTAGCTCATCGGCGTGAAATGGCCAAGCGGATGGGCGCCGCCGAAGCGATTCACCCGGACGAGACGGACGCCGCGCGTCAGATCCTCGCCGATACCGGCGGCCGGGGCGTGGATTGCGCCTTGGATTGCACCGCGCGCGAGCACACCAGCAACTGGGCCATCCGGTGCGCACGCAACGGCGGGCGCGTGGTCCTTACGGGCATTCATTCCGGGACCATGATCCCGTTTGAGGTTTCGCCAATGCGCCGCAAGGAACTGGCGATTTTCAGCGTGCGGCGCTCGAATCACGAACCGGAAGCCGCCTTGGAATTGTTGACCGCCCGGAGCGACTGGTTCGCGCCGCTGGTGACGCACACCCGCCCGCTGGAGCGAATCGCGGAAGCGTTTCGGATCGCCGAAGGCTATGAGGATGGCGTGGGGAAGCTCGTAATCGAGTGAATCGCGTCGAAGCCATAGCCACCATCGCCGCTTTTCTGAAAAGCCAGAGCACGCTGGCGCTGGCAACGCTCGCGAGCGACGGCTCTCCGCGGGTTACGCCGCTCTTCTATCTGCCGGAAGACGATCTGCGGGTGTACTGGTTCTCGTCGGCCGCCAGCGAGCACAGCAGAAGCCTGCGGAGGAACCCGGCCGCGGCCGTAACGGTCTACCGTCCCACGGAACGCTGGAGGGAGATTCGCGGGGTCCAGATGCGCGGCACGGCGTCGGCAATCGGCGACCGCAAGCTCCGGCGCGTCATCGCGGAATCCTACGCCGAACGATTCGGTCTCGGGAAGTTTCTTGAGGCGGGCATGGCGCGGAGCAGGCTGTACGTCTTCCAACCGTCGTGGATTCGTTACATCGATAATTCCCGGCGATTCGGCTACCGGTTCGAGGTTCGAATTGCCCCGGAATAGGTCTCACTGGGGTTGCAGGATCCGGCCCCAAACCACCTGGTAGGCCTCCACTTCGTCGTAGAGCGACTTGCCCGCTTGCACAAACACCCGCATGTTCGGTTTGAGGGCGGCGGCATCCACCACTTCGCCGCCATCCACATAACGGGTATCCTTCAGCAGGAGGATGGTCTGGTTGGCGCCGTCGCGCATGTGCAGGACCACGCGTGCGCCGGCGAGCCGGGAAACCACCCCAGAGAAAAACAGTGTTCCAACGGGCGCCTGGCGGTCGCCCAGCCTGGCGTCGGCGCGCATGCGGACGGCGGATGGGGCTACCGGCGGCGGAGAGGGCGTCACGTGGATGGCGAGCGCGTAACATAGGTCGGCGTGGGGCATCCGGTCGGAGACCACCTCGACCTTTTCGCCGGGCTCCAGGCGCGCCACGTCGATAGCGGCGCCGTCGCGGTCCACCTGGGTTTGGGGGTCGAACCGGTAGCGGAAAACCTGGTTATCGGCCGCGCGCACGGCGAACTCGCCCGAGGCCGCCGGCGCATCGCGATCGAGCAAGACCCCACCGACCAGCGCTCCGGTCTGCGGCGCCGCCACCAGCGGAAACAGCAAAACGACCCAGAAATAACGCACCGGCCCTCGTCCTCGAATTCAAGGTAGCACGGTCCTGCCGGCGGCCCTGGGATTCGATCACCCTATCGGATTTCGGCGATTGTGCCGATCCGTACCACGCACTCGCGCTAGAATCGGAGTTTAGAGTTAGAATATCCATGAAAACTGGAATTGGCCTTGCCTTTCTGCTGTTGCCGGCCGCAGTCCTGGCGCAGAGGCCGGCGGCGTTCGCCGCAAAGGCGGGAGTCGACGCGCCGGCCATGAACAAGGCGGCCGACCCGTGCGTCGATTTCTATCAGTATGCCTGCGGGAACTGGGTTGCCTCCCATCCGCTGCCGGCGGACCGCGCCCGGTACGGGCGATTCGCGGAGTTGCAGGACCGCAATGAAAAGGTGGAATTGGACATCCTGCGGTCCGCGGCGGCGGACAGGCCGGGGCGCAGCGAGATCGAACAGAAGATCGGCGATTATTACGCCAGTTGCATGGACACGGCGGCCATCGATAAGAAAGGGATCGCGCCGATCCAGCCCGAACTGGACCGTATCTATGCCATGCTTACCGCGGCGGATGTGGCGAACGAAGTGGCCGCGCTGCACCGCCGGGGCATTGGGGCGATATTCACCTTCAGCGCGGGCCCCGATGCGAGGGACTCCAACCGCACCATTGCCGATCTGAGCCAGGGCGGGCTCTCGCTTCCCGACCGCGATTACTACCTCAAGCAGGACGCCAAATCCGCGGAGATCCGCCAGCGCTACCTGCAACATGTCAAGAACATGTTCGTGTTGGCGGGCGACGCCGCCGAGACGGCCGCGGCCAAGGCGCAAATGGTGCTGGATTGCGAAACCATCATTGCGAATGTCTCGGCCGACCGCGTCACCATGCGCGACCCCAACAAGACCTACCACGTGATGAGCAGGCAGGAACTGGCCGCGATGGCGCCGGCTTTTCCCTGGGCGGCTTACTTTGAGGCCACCGGCGCCCCGGCCTTCGACTCCCTGAACGTCAGCCAGCCGGATTTCGTGAAGCAGGTGATGGAGACGCTCCCCAGCCAAGGGATGGCGGCCGGCCAAGCCTACTTTGCCTTCCACGTGCTGCACAACGCCGCTCCCAATCTGGCTGGGCCGTTCGAAATGGAGAATTTCGATTTCTGGCAACGCTATCTGGCCGGCGTCCAGGAGCCCCGGCCGCGCGAGACCCGTTGCGCCGCCACGACGGATAGCGCGCTAGGCGACCTGCTCGGCCAGAAGTACGTCGAAACCGCTTTCGGCGCGGACGCCAAGGCCCAGATCGCGCAATTGGTCGAAGAACTGGAGAAGACCATGGGGCGGGACATCCAAGGACTTCCCTGGATGAGCGGCGATACGAAAAAAGCGGCGCTCGTGAAGCTTCAGGCGATCACAAATAACGTGGGCTACCCGAAGAAGTGGCGTGACTGCTCCGCGATGACGGTGGGGCGCGACGATTATTTCGGAAACACGCAACGCGCCGTGGAAGCCATGTACGCCCGCCGCATCGGGAAGATTGGCAAGCCCACGGAAAAAAGCGAGTGGAACATGACCACTCCCACGGTGAACGCGTTCTACTATCCCCCCGGCAACAGCATCAATTTCCCGGCGGGCATCTTGCAGCCCCCGTTCTTCGACCCCAAGCGCGACCCGGCCGTGAATTATGGCGCAATCGGCACGGTCATTGGGCACGAGATGACTCACGGCTTCGACGATCAGGGCCGCAAGTACGATGCCGACGGAAATCTGCGCGACTGGTGGACGCCTCAAGACGGGGCCGAGTTCGAGGAGCGCGCGGCCTGCGTTGCCGGCGAGTATTCCAGCTTCACCCCGGTGGACGGCGTAAAGCTCAACGGCCGGCTCACACTGGGCGAGAACACGGCGGATAACGGCGGCTTGCGGATTGCTTACATGGCCTTGCAAGAGGCGCTGAAGGGCAAGAGCGAGACCATCGACGGTTTCACTCCCGAGCAACGTCTGTTCCTGGGCTTCGCGCAGGTCTGGTGCGAGAACATGGCCCCGCAGGAGGCCAGGAACCGCGCCATGACCGATCCGCACTCCCCCGGCCGCTTCCGCGTCAACGGAACGGTCCAGAACATGCCCGAATTCCAGAAGGCGTTTTCGTGCAAAGCCACGCAGCCGATGGTGAGCGCCAACGCCTGCCGAGTCTGGTAATGGATTCGTGAGTGGCCCTACGATGAAGATTCTGGTTCGGAATCAAACCCGGCAGACGGTCTTGGCAGACGCCGCCGAGATGGCCGATAGCGGCGCCAAGAGGCGCATCGGCCTGCTCAAACACGAACGCCTGGCGCCCGGTGAGGGATTGTGGATCGTTCCGTGCGAATCGGTCCATACCTTTTTCATGAAGTTCCCTATCGATCTGGTGTACCTCGACAAGAAGAAGAGAGTGCGCAAGGTCCGCCGCGCCGTGCCTGCCTGGCGGATGTCGCTATGCCTCAGCGCCCATTCCGTGCTGGAGCTGCCTGCCGGGAGAGCGGCGGAAACCGGCACGGCGGTGGGCGACGAGCTATCCATCGAGAAGCTTGGTTGAAGTTGCCTTACGTCAGGCGGCGGTGGTCCTTCAGGATGCAGCGGTCCATGACGACCGTCAGGCCGGCGGCCTCAGCCCGGCGCGCGGCTTGCTCGTGGATTACGCCTTCCTGCATCCAGACCGCCGTAGCGCCTTTGCGGATGGCCGCTTCCACGATCTCCGGCACGCACTCCGAGCGCCTGAAGATGTCCACAATGTCGATAGGGTCCGGTACGGCGTCGAGGTCCGGGTAGCACTTCTCGCCCAACACCACCGTTTCGTGGGGATTGACCGGGATGATGCGATAGCCGGCCCGCTGCAGGTATTCCGCCACCCCGAAACTGGGACGAAAACGCTTACCAGAGAGGCCCACCACGGCTATCGTGCGGGCGGAATGGAGGATGGCCGATGCCGGTTTCATTGGGCTCCAACCCGGCGGGGCGGCGCCTCCGCCTTGTGGACGGCGCGCTGAAGCGCCCGAACCTCTTCCAGGCTCAGATGGCGGAACTGGCCGGGTTTTATCGGCCCCAATTCGAGCGGCCCCACGCGCACCCGGCGGAGTTTCTCCACCAGCCGGCCGAAGTGCTTGAACATCAGCCGGATCTGGTTGTTGCGGCCCTCTGTCAGCCGCACCTCGTACCACGGGTTTTCGGCCTTGCGAATCAGCCGCAGACCGGCCGGCAGCGTGCGCCGTCCCGAAAGCGGGACGCCCTCGCGGAACTGCCGCTCCTGCTCCGGGGTAAGATCCCCATTCACCTTGACGACGTAGGTTTTCGGCAGGTGGGTGTGGGCGGACATGATGGCGTTAGCCAACTCGCCGTCGTTGGTCAGCAGCAACAAGCCGTCGCTGTGAAAATCCAGGCGGCCCACGGGGTAGACCCGCTCCTTCACTCCCCGGAGCAAATCCATCACCGTGGGGCGGCCTTCCGGATCACTGACCGTGGTCACGGTGTTGACGGGCTTATTCAGGGCGATGTAAACCTGGTGTTTCGGCGCGCGGATCAGGCGCCCATCCACCTTGATATGGTCGCGATCCAGGTCTGCCTTGGAGCCGAGTTCGGTGATCACGGCGCCGTTCACCGCGACGCGGCCTTCCTGAAGCATCCGCTCCGCCTGACGGCGGGAGGCCACTCCGGCTTGCGATAGGATCTTCTGGATGCGCTCTTCGGGCATCAGGTTTCCTCGGGAGGCTCCGATGGCGGGGCGGACGATTCCTGGGGCGGCGGCTCGTCGTCGGTGAACGCCAGGCGGCGAATCTCCTCAAATTCCTTAAGCGACGGCAGCTCGCTCAAGTCCTTCAAACCAAACTGGATAAGGAAATCCTTAGTGGTTTTGTATAAGATCGGCTTGCCAATGACATTTTTGCGCCCGGCGGCGGCAATCAGCTTACGGTCCAGAAGTGTCTTAAGCACCCCGGCCCCCTGAACGCCACGGATCTCCATGATCTCCGGCGCGGTGACGGGCTGCTTGTAAGCGATCACGGCCAAGGTTTCCAGGGCCGGAAGCGAAAGCTTCAAGGGAGGTTTGATGCTCTTGACGAAGTTGCGGACGGCGTCGTGATGCTCCGCCTTGGTGGCCATTTTGTAGCCGCCGGCCACTTCCTTGACAGCCAATCCGTGTTCTGGTTTGTCGAATTCCACTACAAGCTGTTCGAGCAACGACCGAATCCGCTCTGGGGTCTGCCCGAGCGCGGTGGCGGCCTGGGCCACCGTGATGGGATCTTCCGTGACGTAAACGATCGCCTCAAGTACGGCTCTTAACCTGGCGTCCTCCGCGGCAACCGGGTCGGCCTCATTTTCAAACTCCGTTCGAGGAGCGTCCAGCCAGTCGGACATGGAAACACTGGGCACGGCGGGCGGTTCCGCTGTCGGCGAGGGCGCCGGATCGTCTTCCGGACTGGCCGGTTCCGGGTGGATTTCCAGTTCTTCCATGCTTTAGGTGTAGCTCTTTTCGATGGCCGCGATAGGCTCGCCAGAGGCGAACACGGACTCGAAATTAGGATGGCGCTGCAAGGCAATTTCTCCGAATAAGTCCTTTTGAGTCACCACCACGGCCTGCATTCGTACCATTTCCAGGACGGCCAGGAAGAGGGCCACCATGGCCCGCCTGCTGCGCTGCCGTTCGAAGATGCGGAGGATGAAGACCGGCTGGTCCGGCCCCGCTGCCACGAACTGCTCCTGGAGATAACGCATCATCTCCGCAACCGTCACATCGCCCGATTCCACCTCATAGACGGGACGATTCCTGGCGCGTTCCAACAAGTCGCCGAAGGACTTTACCAAGTCGAACAGGGTAATCGTCAAGCCCGGATCGTCGTCCTCCCTGACAAAGGACTTCATCTGCGGGTTCGACCAGACGTTCTCCTCGATCAGGCGCTTCTGCTGGAGCATCTCCGCGGCGTTCTTGAAACGCTCATGTTCCAGAAGCCTGTCCACCAACTCCTGTCGGGGATCTTCCTGATCGACGCCCTCCGGCGCGAGGGCGGGATCCCGCGGCAGCAGCATCTTCGACTTAATATGGATGAGAGTCGCCGCCATGTAGACGAATTCGGCCCCCAAGTCCATATCCATCTCCCGCGCCTTCTCCATGTAGCCCAGGTACTGGGCGGTGATGGTGGCGATGGGAATGTCCTTGATGTCGATCTGCTGTTTGCGGATCAGGTCCAACAGCAGGTCCAGCGGGCCCTCGTACTGTTCCAGGTGGATGTTGAGAGGCGACACTTTACTTCACGATAGCATACGCACTTCTTAAGGCTTACGGGCGCCTGGACGCCGGGATGAAACCAGGCCCGCTGGACATGCCGGATGAAGCGTGTTGAAATGAGCCTTCAACCCAAAAAAAGTGGGAACTTTCAGCGGGCTGGCGATAACCTTTCGGACCCACCAGTCGTCTTCTCGTTGAAAAGACCTCAAAAGACCTGGAAGGAACTATGCAATTCTCCGCAAGTACCGCACCCGCTCCAGACCCCGGCATACCGCCGCAACCAACGCCGGGCCCAGCGATTGTCCCTCCGCTGCAACCGAAGGTGCCGCATAGGAAGATATGGGGTATTTTCCTGATCGCGGCACTGATCGCCGGCGGTTTGGCCTATTACTGGCGATCCACCAATGGCGCTACGGCGACCGGTGGACCGGTGATATCGGTTCAGACCGTTTCGGCCAACATCGGTGACGTGGACGCGACGATCAGGCTAAACGGTACGATCGCGGCGAAGACCCAGGCTACCATCATGGCGCCCCGGATTCAGGGCAGCCGCACGGACGTCAACCGCGGTGGATCGGCGAACATGCTCACCTCCAGGCAGGCCATGGCGGTGGGCGGCGGCGGCGGAGGAGGGCAAGGATTCGGCGCGCAGCAACAGAACGACTTTTCGCTAATCTTGACGAACCTGGCGCCGGCCGGCAGCCGGGTAAAGGCCGGCGACACGATCGCGCAGTTCGACATCGTGGCGCAGCAACAGCGCCTCGACGATTACAAAGACTCGCTCATCACGATGGACGCCAACATCAAAAACCAGATGGCCAACATGGCTTCCCAAAAGGAATCCCACCTGCAACAGGTCCGCGCGGGCAAAACGGCGTGGGCGAACGCCGTGCTGAACCAGCAGACGAATGAAGTGGTCTCCGCGATCCAAGCGCAGTTATACGACGTGGTGGTGGAACAGGCCAAGGCCCAATACCAGCAACTCGTTTACGAAGACGACCTGCTCGACCAACAGCAACGCGCGAGGATCGCGGCCATCGAACTGAACCGCGCGCAAGCGCAGCTCGAGTTACAGCGCACCGAGGCGAACTTAAAGAAGATGACCATGACGGCGCCGATCAACGGCATCGTGGTCATGAACAGCATCGTCCGCAACAACGAGTTCGGCACGGTGCGGGAGGGCGATCAGGTTCGCGCCGGGCAACCCTTCATGTTTATTGTGGATCCGACGTCCATGATCTTGGCCGCCAGCGTAAACCAGGTCGACGCGGAGCGGCTAAGGCTCGGCATGAAGGCCAGGATCCGGCTGGACGCTTATAACGACATCGAGGTGCCCGGAACGCTGGAAGGCATCGGCGCGATGGCCCAAACGAGCACGTTTCGCGCCGCCTACGTGGGCCAGATTCCGGTGCGCCTCAACCTGGACAAGATGGATCCTCGGATCATTCCGGACCTCACCGCGAGCGCGGAAGTGTATCTGCAATCGGAGCAGAACGCCGTGGTTCTTCCGCGGGCGGCGCTGTTCGAGGAGAACGGCTCCAAGTACGTCTTTTTGCGCAATCCGGAAGGCTCCTTTATACGAAAGCCGGTGGAAACCGGGGTGGTCGGCTTCACGGATGTCGCGATTCACTCCGGCGTACAGAAAGGCGACGTGGTGGCGCTCCAGCGTCCGATGTAGCCTTGGCGGCGCAGCGGAAGCGGAAAAGGCAACCTGACAGGGAAACAATATGGCTGAAATAAGACCTCAAACCCGTCTCGGCAAACACGACCCGAGAAAAGTGAAGGCGATGTTCGTGTTGATCGGCGTGCTGGCGGCGGCCGGCGGCGGATACGCCACGTACCATTACGGGATGACCACCGAACTGCAGATTCCGGTGGGGCGCGTCAGGAAGGGCGATTTCGTCATCAGCGTGCGCACGCGCGGCGACATCAAGAGCACCCACTCAGCCATTTTGATCGCGCCTCAGGTGCCCGGGTTACGCATCCTGCGCTTGGCCAAGAACGGGCAGGTGGTCAAGAAGGGCGAGACGGTGGTCCAGTTCGACACGGCGGCCATGGAACAGAACCTCTACACGCGCAACAACTCGGTGCTGTCGGCGAAGGGCAACCTGGAACAGCAAATGGCCCAGGAAAAAGACGACGATGTGAACAACGCGCTGTCCAAGATGGTTTCCGAGTATACGCTGGAAACGGCCAAGCTGGAAGCCAGCAAGGCCGAGGTGCTGTCGGCTATTCTGGGCGAACAGGACCGCAACACCGTCGTGGTTTCGCAGGGCGCGCTGGCGCAGACCAAATCCTATCTCAATGCCATGTGGGTGGGCGACGAGGCCTCGATTCTCCAAGCCCAACAGCAGGTTTCCAACACCACGAAGAACCGCGACCTGGCTCTGACCTATCTCGGCCAGATGGAGCTCAAGGCCCCGGCCGACGGCATCGTGAATCTTCTGCAGAACTTCCGCGCGACGGGGACTTTCGGCCAGGGCGGCGCGCCCCCATTCAAAGAGGGCGACAACGCATGGACCGGGGCGGCGATTGCGGAGATCCCGGATGTGTCCCAGCTCTACATCGATCTGAAGCTGGACGAGGTCGACCGCGGAAGGATTGCAATTAGCCAGGACCTGAAGATCCGGGTGGATTCGATTCCGGACAAGGAGTTCGCCGCGAAGCTGGATTTCATCGCGCCGGCCGCGGCGTTGACGTTCACCGGCGTAGGGGCGGACATGAGCGCGAATACGGTGAAGAACTTTCCGGCGCGCGCCACTCTGACCAGCGTGGACGAGCGCCTGCGTCCGGGCACCACCGCCAGCGCCGAGATCATCGTCTACCGCCAGCCGAACACGCTGACGATTCCTTTGCAGGCCAGCTTCGACAACAAGGGCAAGCCGGTGGTGTATGTGCAGAGCGGGAAGGGATTCACGATGCGCCCAATCCAGATCGGCCGGCAAAACGAGGACGAGGTGGTGGTAACCGGCGGATTGCATGAGGGCGACGTGGTCGCGCTCGTGGACCCGGTAAAGGCAGCCAAACAGGCCAAAAAGAAGATATAGAGCGCCAATGTCCCGGCGCGGGAACAGACTCTCATGAAAAAGGCAATCTACCGTTTGATCGTCCTGGCGATTCTTGGTGGTGGGGCGTGGTACGGCTACCACTATTACAAGAACCGTCCGGAAAAGGGGAATGCGATCGCCACGGCCCAGGTGCAGCGCGGCGATGTGGTGATCCGCGCTTATACGCGCGGCCAACTGAATGCCGTTCGCGTTTATCCCCTGTACGCTCCCAACCTGAATGGCACGGTGCAGGTGACGGCCCTGGCGTCCATGGGCGCGCTGGCCAGGGAGAAGGACCTGATCGTCGAATACGACGATTCCGAGCTGCAGGCATTCGTCGATTCGGAGAAAATGAGCCTCGACGGTACCGACGAAAACATCAAGTCGCAGCGGCTGAGCCAGGATATCACGCGCTCGAGAGACCAGGTGGCATTGCTCGCCGCTCAATATGGCGTCAGGAAGGCGAATCTGAACGTTCAGCAAGACCCGGTTTTGGCCGTTATCAACGCCAAGGAGAATCTCCTCCAGCAAGATGAGGCCAACCGGACGCTCAAACAGCAGGCCATCGACAATCAGATGCGCGAAGCGCTGCTCGATTCGCAGCTTGCGGTATACATGGCGAATCGCACGCGCGCCGCAACCGATTTGAACACCGACCTGGCCAGGCTCAAGACCGTTAAGACGCTGGCCCCTATGTCGGGGATGGTGGCCATCAAGCAAAACAAAGCCGGGAACTTCAATTTCGGCATGCAGATGCCCGACATCCGCCAGGGAGACGAATTGCAAGCCGGCATGAACGTGGCGGACCTGCTGGATCTTTCCGAGATGAATCTGTCCGCCAAGATCGGCGAAATGGATCGCGCCAACCTGAAGGAGGGCCAGGAAATGACCTTCCAACTGGATTCGATTCCGGACAAGCGCTTTCCCGGCAAGATCAAGACTTTGAGCGGTACCGCGGCCACGGATGTCTTTTCCGGCGACCCCTCGAAGAAGTTCGATGTGACGTTCTCTATCGACATGCGCGCGCTGTTGAGCGGCCTTGGCATGAAGCCGGCCGACGTGGACCGCATCATGAACGAGGCGGCGCAGAACGCCTCGAAGAACCTGGTTAGTCTTGCGCCGACGATGGGTGGCGGCGGGCGTGGCGGCGGCCCTGGCGGGCCTCCCGGAATGGACATGGGCGCGGCGTTCGACCCGACGCTATTGGCCGCAATGAGGGCCCAACAATCGGCACAGGGCGGGCAGACGGCACAGGGCGGGCAAGGAGGTCAGGGCGGACAGGCAGGCGGGCGAGGCGGCGATCAGGCCGGAGGCCAGGGCCGCGGCCGGGCGTCCACCCCGTCCATGTCCGACGCGGACCGGCAGAAGCTGGCCCAAATCGGAAAGCAACTGCTCACGGCTACGGGCGCGGAGCGCGACAAGCTTCAGGCGGAAATGGATGCGCTGATGCCCCAGCAGGCGCGCCGCGGCGGTGGCCGAGGTCAAGGTGGATTCGGCGGCGGCCAGGGCGGCGGCGATATGGGCGGCGGTCAGGGTCGCGGGCAAGGCGGGTTTGGTGGCCGCCAGGGCGGTCCCGGCGGTGGTCAAGGTGGACCCGGCGGTGGTCAGGGTGGACCCGGCGGCGGCCGGGGCCAATTCGCCGCAGCTACGGCGCCGTCGTTTAACGACGCGGATCTGGCCAGCGCGAAATTGCCGCCTCCCCCGGAGCAGGATTCGAACGTTTCCCTGTTGCTACGCCCAGGACTTCTCGCGGACGTTGAAATCGAGGTGGAGAGAATCCCTAACGCGATCCACGTTCCGCAGCAGGCTGTTTTCCCAAAGGGAGACCAGTCCATCGTCTACGTGATGCAGGCCAATGGGAAGTTCACGGCGCGGGTGGTAAGGGTGGCGAAACAAAGCGAAACGACCATGGTATTGGAATCGGGCGTGGAGCCGGGAGAACTGGTGGCCTTGCAGGACCCGACGGTCAGCAAGTCTGAAAAGGGCAAGACAGAAGATACCAAGAAGGGCGCCTCCGCCACATCCATGATGCCGGGGGGGAAATAGCCATGCTGGGTTTAGGTCATATCGTACCCGATTTGAAGATGGGGGTGGCGAGCCTCTTCGCCCACAAACTGCGAAGCTTGCTGACGATGCTCGGCATGATCTTCGGCGTGGGCGCGGTGGTCGCCATGCTTTCCATCACCGCCGGCGCGCAGAAACAGATGATGGCATTCATCGACCAACTGGGCGTCAACAACATTATCGTGGAGTCGCACGAAGCGGCCGACCGGGATACGCTGCAAGCCGTACGCGCCATTTCGCCGGGGCTGACGTTCCGCGACTTCCGCGCGATTTCCGAGAACGTGGCCGGCCTGGAAGCCATCACCCCGCGCAAGAAATTCAAGCCTACGAAGGTGATGCCCAAGACTTCGCAGGAATTGCCCGGGCTGATCGGGGTGCTCCCGAATTACATGGAGATCAACTCGCTGAAGATGACTGAGGGCCGGTTCTTCGACCAGGGAGAGAACGATTCTTCGGCGCCGGTCTGCGTGCTGGGCGAAGACGCCAAAGTCAACCTGCTCGGCTACGACCCGGCGGTGGGCAAGTTTGTCAAAGTCAACGATACCTGGCTGGAGGTGGTCGGAGTCCTTACCCAGCAGGCGACGTCCGATTCGGACGAGGCAGGCGCGGCGGCCGTGAACCGGAACAACCTGGTGATCGCCCCGCTGAACACGGTGATGCGGCGGTTCGAAGACTCCACCAGCTACCTGAGGGACGAGATCGACGGCATGTACATGAAGGTGAAACCCGGCGTCGATTCCATCCAGACCGCCAACGTCGTGAAGGCCCTCCTCTCGTTCACCCACAAGGACGCGGGCGATTTCGAGATCATCGTGCCGGCCGGCTTGCTGGAGCAGAAAAAACAGACGCAGTTCATCTTCAACATCGTGATGATCTGCATCGCAGGCATCTCGCTGCTGGTGGGCGGCATCGGCATCATGAACATCATGCTGGCGACCGTGCTCGAAAGGACCCGCGAAATCGGCATTCGCCGCGCCATCGGCGCGCGGCAGGCCGACATCGTTCGCCAGTTCCTTTCCGAGGCGGTCCTGATCTCCATCGCGGGCGGCCTGGTAGGCATTATCTTCGGATGGGCGCTCTCGCAAGTCATCGCGTCGGCGGCCGGCTGGTCGACGGTAGTGACTTTCTCGTCTATCGCGATCGCGTTTGGCGTGTCGGTATTTATTGGACTGCTGTTTGGCATTTATCCGGCCGTACAGGCTGCGAAACTGGATCCCATCGAGGCCATCCGTTATGAGTGAGCATAAGATAATCAAGACGCTAATAACTGGCATACTGCTGACGACCGGCGCGTTTGCGCAGATGTCGTCTTTTCCCAAGGCGAATTATTTTCGTGAGACTTTCAAGAACGTCGATACCAAGGTCGAACTGCAGCCGCCCGTGAGGTTGAAGGATTTCGTGAAGGCCGGCAAGCTCGAGCTTTCGCTCCGGGATTACCTGGCGCTGGTGATGGCTAACAACACCAACATTCAGGTTCAATATCTGGTCTTGCAGAGATCGAGAAACGCCATTACGAGCGTATACGGAAGATGGGACCCGACGGCCACCGCGAGCTTTATCCCGACCATAGCCACCAGGGACCAACTCCCCAACGAAGCCGGGACGTCTTCGACATCTCACACCTGGCCCATTTCTCTGGGCTACAACCAGACATTGTCCTCGGGCCAGACCATCAGCGTGAACGGCGGCGGTGAAAGGTACACGCCGGTCCTCGGGACCAACCCACAGTTCAGCTCCAACATGGGCTTCAGCATCACCCAGCCGCTGTTGCAGAATCGCGGATCTTACATCAACCGGGTCCCGCTCATGATCGCCGAGAGCAGCTATAAGCAGGCGGGCTTCAACCTGACGTCGACCCTTCTGAGCCTGATCAACAACGCGGAGAACGTGTACTGGAACGCGGTCTCCGCGCGCGAAACCGTGGTGGTCCAAAAAACGGCGCTGGACGCCGCCCAGTTTAACTGGGACTTCATTCAGAAGCAGTTCAGTTTAGGGGCTGTCTCGTATTTGGATACGTACAACCCGCAGCAGGCCCTGGCCCAAGCGAAGCTCGCCGCCGCGCAGGCTGTATATAGCGCGCTCGAAGCGGACGACGCGGTTCGGAACCAGCTCTCGGTCGACCTGGATCCCGACATACGCAAGCTCCCGCTCAACCTGACCGAATCGGTGGAACTGCCGGAATCCGAGTCGGTCGTACCCGATAAGGAGCTGGAGGTGCAGCGGGCGCTAGACTTGCAGCCATCTTTGAAGAGCGCCACGCAGAACCTGGACATCGACGATCTGTCGCTCGCGAGCGCCAAGAACGGCTTGCTGCCGCAACTCAACCTTAGGCTGGGCTATTCGGGCGCGGGCGCCGGACAGTATTACACGCCTGCGCTTGGGACTATGCTCTCGCCCACGGCTCCGGCGCTACCCACCGGCATCTCCCCCGCACTGTCTAGCTACTTGACGTATCTTACGCCTCAAAGTTCGATTTTGGGCTCGGCGATTCCTGGCGGTCTGGGCGATTCGCTGTACCAGATGTTCGGGTGGGGGAATCCCACCTATAGCGCCAGCCTCACGCTGACCTTGCCTATCCGGAACCGGACGGCTTCCATGGTGCTGGCCGACGCCCTGATCCAGAAGAAGAGCGACGCGCTTAACGTGCGCTATACGCAACAGCAGATCCGGCTCAGCATCCTGAACGCCGTGGTCGCCCTGCAAAGCGCGAAGGATTCCCTGGATCTGGCGCTGACCGAGGATAAGTTTTCGAGCTTGAACCTGGATGCGGAGCATACCAAGTACTCGTTGGGCAACGAAACCCAGCAGAACGTGGTGCTGGCGCAGCAGGAACTGGCCGCCGCGGACTTGGTGGTTGTCAACTCCAAGATCGCGCTGCAGAAGGCCGTCCTCACCCTTTACACGCAAACCGGGGAGCTTCTGGACAAGCGGGGGATCGTGGTGAAGACGCCGTAGGATTCCTCCGCGGACGCGTCATCGGCCCAGTTGGCCTTTCGGAAACCGCTTGAATGCGGACCGGCAGTCAACTGGGCCTTTCTTTTTTTGGGCGGGCGGCTTATCCGTGCTGCTCTTCGAGGTGCTTGCGGCGGGCGTCTATGACGTCTTCGACCCGACGCAGTTCGGTGCGCCAGAGGTCGCGCATATCGTCGAAGCGCCGGTTGATGCCTTCGAAACGCTGGTTGACGGCATCGAATTTGGCGTTCATGTAGGCCATCAGGAGGCCGAACATGGCGGCGTTCAGGAGAACGGGAACGCCGAGGGCGAGGTAAAGCTGCGCGTTGGTCATAGGAGCCAGCATCTCCCATCCCAATGATACCTCAGGCCATCCTCCGCCTGTCCTGCTATCGCACAAGGCATCCCATAACCGGACACCCGCAATTTTTCGGGAACACTCTTTCCTCTTAAGCGTCATAATCTTATGTGTGGTGAGGAGTGGCAAACGCCGTGCCATCCTCTTCCCGGAAGACGAAATGGACGTACCACGAACAGACGCGCGCCGGAGGAAGATCGTCCGTTGGACCATCTTCATCGTAATCATGGCATTGGCGATCCCTGGCACATTCTACGGCCTGTCGCGCCTCAAGCCGGCGGCCCCGGGGGTCGATATGTCGGCGCTTTGGCCGGATACCGCGAAACGCGGGGAGATGCTGCTTGAAGTGCATGGCCTGGGAACCCTTGTCCCCGAAGAAACCATGCTGATTCCGGCTACCACGGACGGGAGGGTGGCGCAGATCCTGGTTAAGCCAGGCACTCCTGTCAAGGCCGATTCCGTGGTGATGATCCTGGTCAACCCCGACCTGGATACGGAGGCGCAGGACGCGCAATACGCGCTGAAAGTCGCCGAAGCGGATTACGACAACCTCAAGGTCACCCTGCAAAAAACCCTCCTGGACATGAAGGCGACCGCCGCGCAGGTGACCGCCGATTACAGTACGGCCAGGCTTGAGGCCGATCGCGACGCCGCCCTGGCTAAGGAGAACCTGTTGGCCGGAGTGGATGCCAGGATCTCCGAGGTGAAAGCGCAGCAACTGGCCAACCGGAACTCCATCGAGCAGGAACGCCTTTCCATCAATGGGGCCGCCGAGGAGTCTCAACTGTCGGCGCAGCGCGTGAAAGAAGACCAGTTGCGCGCCGATTACGAACTGAAGAAGAGCCGCGTCGAGCAGTTGAAGGTGCGGGCGGGGTTCGATGGCATGCTGCAGCAGCTTCCCTCGCCGCTGACGCCGGTAGAAGTAGGGCAGAAGGTGACTGCCGGGACGCCGCTGGGCAAGGTGGCGCAACCTTCCAAGCTCAAGGCGGAGCTGAAGATCGCGGAGACGCAGGTGAAGGATATCACCATCGGGCTGCCGGCCGTCGTCGATACGCGCAATGGCCTGATCGAGGGCCACGTTTCGCGCATCGATCCGTCTATTATCAACGGTACGGTGACCGTGGATGTAAAATTGGAGGGTCAGCTTCCGCCCGGCGCGCGCCCGGACCTGAGCGTCGACGGGACCGTACAAATCGAGAAGCTGGATAACGTGCTATACGTGGGAAAGCCGGTGTTCGGGCAGGAGAATGCCACGGTCCAAATCTTCAAAATCGACCCGGACGGCAAGTATGCCCAGAAGGTGAAAGTGACTTTCGGCCGGAGTTCGGTGAATACCATCGAGATCAAGAACGGCTTGCAGCCGGGCGACCGCGTGATTTTATCGGACATGTCGCAATACGACGCCTACGACCGGATTCGACTGAACTGAAGGGGAATATCATGGACAACGGCTATGAACCGCTGATCAGGCTAGACAGCGTGAGCAAGGTCTTCGTGACGGACGAAGTGGAGACCCATGCGCTTTCCGGCATCCACTTCGAGGTGAAGAAAGGGGAGTACCTGTCGATTGCGGGGCCGTCCGGCTGCGGCAAATCGACGCTGCTCGCCATACTGGGGCTGCTGGATACGCCGACCGAGGGCGGCTATTACCTGAACGGCAAGCCGGTGACCGGCTTGAAGCTTTCCGAACGGGCGCGCATCCGGAACCGCGAGATCGGGTTCATCTTTCAGGCGTTCAATTTGATCGGCGATCTCACCGTGTATGAGAACGTCGAGCTGCCTCTGACCTATCGGGGCATGCCCTCGTCGGAGCGCAAGCGGCGCGCGCAGGAGGCGCTTGAGCGCGTAGGAATGTCGCACCGCATGAAGCACTATCCCTCGCAGCTCTCGGGCGGCCAGCAGCAGCGCGTCGCCGTGGCGCGCGCGCTGGGCGGCGAGCCGCTGATCCTGCTGGCGGACGAGCCCACCGGCAACCTGGATTCGGCTAATGGCGAGGCTGTCATGACCCTGCTGCGCGAACTGCACCAGGCTGGATCCACCATCTGCATGGTGACGCACGATCCACGGTACTCCGAGTTCGCGGACCGCACCATTCACTTGTTCGACGGCCGGATTGTGGAAGAAAGCATGGAGGCGGCCAAGAATTAGCCGTGGGGTGGACCTCCGGGTCTGCCTTCTTGTCGCCAGCGCCGATATGGCGCACCGGAATTCAGTCGATCTGCAAGCGTCGAAAGAAGGCAGACCCGGAGGTCCGCCCCACTAAACGTGCAATCTGTTAACCTGACATGCCATGCATGTGGGCCGGGACCTGTGGTATGGGGCGCGCGGGCTGTGGAGAGCGCCGGGGTTCAGCGCGGTTGCACTGGCGACGCTGGCGCTGGGAATCGGGGCGACCACGGCGATCTTCGGCGTGGTGGACGCGGTGCTCCTCAAGCCGCTGCCCTTCCGGGACGCAGACCGGTTGGTGGTGGTTTGGGAGAGCAACGCGGCGGTCGCACGGGAGCCCAGCTTCGCAGCTCCCTGGAATCTCCGCGAATGGCAAAGGCAGGTCCGGACGTTGGCGGCTTTCGCGGCGATTCACGACCGGCACGTCAACTTGACCGGCGGGCCAAACGGCGGCGGCCCCGAGGAACTGCGTGCGGAGCGAGTTTCGGCGGGCCTGTTTCCGCTGCTGGGCGTGAGCCCGATTCTGGGACGCGCCTTCAGCGCGGACGAAGACCGTCCCGGCCGCGCCAATTTCGCCCTGCTGAGCCACGGTTTGTGGCTGAGGCGGTTCGGCGGCCTGGCCAGCATCCTCGGCCAGCCGATCCGGCTGGACGGCGCGGCTTACACGGTGCTGGGCATCATGCCGGCGGGGTTTTCGGAACTGAGCTCGGGCGTGGATATCTGGCTTCCACTGGCGCTCGACCCGGACGATGCACGGGCGGCCAACCTGCGCTATCTGGAAGTGATTGCGCGGCTCGCTCCGGGCGTGGGCATCGAGCGGGCGCGTAGGGACATGGAAACCATCGGCGTCAGGCTGGAGGCGGCCAACCCGGGTTTGGATAAAGGCTGGAGACCGGATCTGGTCCCGCTTCGGCAGGAAGTGGCGGGCCATGCCGAGCCCGCGCTACTGACGCTGGGGGCGGCCGTCGGATTCCTGCTGCTGATGGCGTGCGCGAACGTGGCCAATCTGCTGCTGGTGCGCGGCGCGGCGCGAAGGAAGGAAGTCGCGATTCGCGCGGCGCTGGGGGCGGGCCCCGGACGCATTGCGGCGCAACTGCTCTCGGAAAGCGTCCTTTTGGCTCTGGCCGGAGGCGCGCTGGGAACGGCGCTGGCCCACGGCGGCATCGGCCTGCTGGCGCGCTTCGGCCCGGCGAATCTCCCTGGCCTGGCGCGGGCGGCGCTCGATGGTCGTTTGCTCCTGTTCACACTGGCGGTATCGGCAGGCGGGGGCCTGCTGGTCGGTCTTGCGCCGGCCATCCAGGCTTTGGAGAGCGACGTGAACGCGGCTTTGACCGAAGGCGGGCGCGGAGGTACGGCAGGGCGAGGCGGACGCAGGATGCGCAACGCGCTGGTGGTTTTTGAGGTGGCCTTGGCGGTAGTCGTCCTGATTGGCGGGGGACTGTCGATGCGCAGCTTCGTGCGGCTGCGCGCCACCAATCCGGGATTCCAGCCTGCTGGACTGCTGACGTTCCGCCTGCCGTTGGCGGGTGGACGGAACGCCGCGCCGGGCCGCCGGGCCGCCTTCCTACAGGAGGTGGAGGACCGAATCTCCGCGCTGCCTGGGGTGCGGGGGGTGGGCGCGGTGAATGCTCTGCCGCTCGAAGGGCTGGGCGTGGGCACCACCTTCGCCGTCGCGGACCGTCCCGCGCCGCCGCCGGACCAACGGCCTTTGGCGTTGATGCGCACGGCGAGCCCGGCTTATTTCCGCGCCATGGGCATCCCGCTGATCGCGGGGCGGGTATTTGCGGCCTCAGACACGGCCCAGGCGCCCCCCGTCGTCATGGTGAACCGGATGCTCGCGAGGCGGTTCTGGCCGGCCGAAAACCCCATCGGCGGACGTCTGGCGGTGGATGCGATCGAAGGACGGGTAGCGGAGGTGGTCGGAGTGGTGGGCGATGTCAAGCCGGAGGGTTTGGAGGGTGAGGACTGGCCCACCGTCTACAACCCGTACGCGCAGGCGCCGGCGTCCACCATGGCCGTGGTGGTGCGAACCGGGCCGGCGCCGCGCTTGCTGGCCGAAGCCGTGCAACGCGAGGTGCATGGCCTCGATGCCGCCCAGCAGGTGGCGGAAGTCCGTACCATGGAGGACGTGTTGGCGGGCGTGTTGGCGGAGCCGCGGTTTGACGCGGCGCTGCTGGGTATTTTCGCTCAGATTGCCTTCGTGCTGGCGGCTGTGGGAATCTACGGCGTGATTGCCTACGACGTGAGCCAACGGACGCACGAAATCGGTATCCGCGTGGCGCTGGGCGCGCAGCCTTCCGCCCTGCTCAAGCTAATCTTGGGGCAAGGCGCGCGGCTGGCGGCCTGCGGCATCGCCATCGGCATGGCGGCCGCCTTCGCGCTTACCCGGCTGATGGCCAACCTGCTCTACGAAGTGAAACCCACCGACGCCTGGACGTTTGCGGCGGTCCCACTGCTGCTGGGCGCGGTCGCGTTGCTGGCAAGCTATATCCCGTCGCGGCGAGCCATGGCGCTCGGTCCCATGGCTGCACTGCGGCATGAATAGGACAGACTCATGATTACGCTTCGCAATCTGGAGAAGTTTTACGAAGGCGGTTACGGCCGCAGCTACGTGCTGCGCCGCATTAACCTGGAGATCCAGCAGGGGGACTTCGTCACCATTATGGGCCCCTCCGGCGCCGGGAAATCCACGCTTCTCAGCATCCTGGGGATGTTGGACGGCGCGTGGACGGGGGAATTCGAGTTTGTGGGCCACGAGGTCCATCGCATGAAACCCCGGGACCGCGTGGAGCTGAACAAGAAGTACATCGGCTTCGTCTTCCAGAGCTACCACCTGATCGACAACCTGACGGTTTACGAGAACCTGGACATTCCGCTGTCTTACCGGAACGTCAAGAGCTCCGAGCGCGCGGCCCTGGTATGCGACGCGCTCGACCGGTTTCACATCGTGGGCAAGCGCGACCTTTTCCCGAACCAACTCTCCGGCGGCCAGCAGCAGCTTGTGGCGGTAGCGCGGGCGGTGATCGCCAACCCCAAACTGATTCTGGCCGATGAGCCAACCGGCAATCTGCACTCCAGCCAGGGCAAGGAGATCATGGAGCTCTTCAAGAAGCTGAACGATGAGGGCGTCACCATCGTGCAGGTGACCCACTCGGAAGCCAACGCCGCTTACGGCCACCGGCTGGTGCAACTCGCCGACGGCTGGATTGTGAAGTGAGACTGGCACGGGCGGCGCCGCGCGGGTGCGCTACAATGACCGTTCCATGCAAGTACTGCAGGCGGGCCGCCACAAGCTGATCTACCTGGAACTCCAGCCGGAGATGGTCGCCAGCATCGCGCGGCAGGCGGGATTCGAGGCGAAGGCCAAGGACGGCCAGCGATCCATCAGTCTGGACCTGAGCGCTCCCACCAGGGAGGGGCCGCTGCTGCTCTTCGACGCGGCGGACCCGGCCAACCTGGGGTGGTTCTCGCGCTGCCAGTTCTACGTCGATGGCCGCTCCGGTTTGGTCATGCAAACGCCCATCACCTTGGCGAATAAGCGCGACCGCGGCGGGCGGCCGAATTCGAATTCGGTCCGTCTTTCCATTGCCAAGGAGCTGCCCGCAACGTTCCGCCTACCGGGCAACCAGCCCCTCACCGAGACGGTGTTTTACCACCTCTTCTTTAATTTTCTCAATGGCCTGACCAAGACCGGAGTGGCCGTGTGCGGCAACGGCGGGGTGCAACCCCTGGCCGGGCACAGCGAAACCATCGGTTCGCGCAACTGATTGCAGCGGAGGCTTGTTATGAAACAGCTTGCCATGAGCGTCGTTCCGGTGTTCCTCCTGGCGCTCCCGCTTGGCGCGCAAATTCCCGGCTCCGAGATCACCAAGTGGCAGGACGGCAAAGATGCCTGCGTCTCGATCACCTACGACGACTCGACCCCCAACCAGTTCCGGATCGCGATTCCGCTCATGAACGAACGGCGCCTGCCGGGGACGTTCTTCATCGTCACGGGCGATATCGAAGGCTCCAAGTACCAGCCGGCGTTCGCCGGGCGGCCCATCGCGACCATCCTCCGCGAGAGCGCGACTGTCCCGACGAACAAGAACAACTTCTTAGAGCGGAGCTCGCTGCTGAACTACCTGCAAATGGTGCAGGAGGTTCCGGAATTGAAAGGCTTCCGTGCGCAAAGCTTGCAGCGGAACATTGCGCAAGCCAATATCCCCGCCTTGGCCGCCGTGATGGACCCGCTGCTCGAAAAGCTCCGCGCTACCGGCGTCAACTACCCCAGCACGGGAAAATCCCACTCTGTATCGCACGGGCCCAACGATCCCGTGCGCGATTGGCCGGGCGACACCCGCTACCCGATTACCTGGGACGAGATCCGCCGCCACATGGCCGAAGGCCACGAGATGGCCAACCACAGCATCACCCATCCCTATATGCCGGTGATGGACGCGGCGAACATCGCGTACGAACTCGACAAATCGAAGCAGGAGATGCTGGAACAACTCGGGCCGAAGAGTCAATACTCCGTCGAGTGCCCCTTCGCCATTTCCGATCCGCGCGTGAAGGACGTGACGGCCTCCAAGTTTCCGATCACGCGCAATTGGGTGCTCGACGATTTCATGGGCGGCGTGCTGCGCGGCGACAACCACGATCCCACGCAGATCCAGAAGGAATACGTCCAATGGCAGCGCGAGACCGACACCGCAACCAAGATGGAGGAAATGCAACGCTGGGTGGACGTTTCGCAGGCCCACGGCCTCTGGCTGATTACGGTCACTCATGGCATCCAGGACATTGGGTATCAGCCGGTCACGTCGGACACCCTGCGGACCTATTTCGACTATCTCGCGGACCGGCAGGATCACCTGTGGGTGGCAACATTCCAGGACGGCGCGAAGTACGCGAGAGAGCGCCACAACGGTAAAATCACGACGAAGGACTCCGGCGACCGCATCGAGGTGACGGTCACGCACTCTCTCGATAAATCGCTTTATGATTTGCCGCTGACGGCGAAGACCCCCATACCGGCCGATTGGAAGCTGGCGCATTTCCAGCAGGGCCAGGATGCGCGCTGGCTCCCCGTCCACCGCGACGGGGACGCCGCCTACGTCCTATACCGGATCGTACCGAACGGCCCGCCGGCGACGCTCGAAAAAGCGGCGAATTAGCTACTCCCGGCCGGCGTACAACTCGTCGATGTGCTCTTGAAAATTCTGCATCGCGCGAGTGCGGCGCACTTTCATGGTGGCGGTCAGTTCGCCACGCTCGATGGAGAAATCGCGCGCCAGGACACGGTGCTTGCGCACCTGCTCGAAAGGCGCGAGGTGCTTGTTCACGCGCGCCACGGCCCGGCGGACCTCCTCCAGCACCGGCGGCGCCTGGACCGTTTCCGAAGCCGGGCGTCCCTTCCATGCCTCCATGCCTTTCAACTCCTCGGCGGCGGCGGGGTTGATGGTGAACAGGGCCGTGAGATACGGCAGCCGGTCGCCGATCAGCAGCACCTGGCTGATGAGCGGCTCCATTTTGAACAGGTTCTCCACCCGCGAGGGATGAATTTTCTTGCCGGTGGAGGAGACGATCAGTTCCTTCTTGCGGCCGGTGATGAAGACATAACCATCGGCGTCGATCAGCGCCAAATCGCCGGTGTGCAGCCAGCCGTCGCGAAGGACTTCGGCGGTGGCCTGCCCGTTGTTCAGATAGCCGGAAAAGAGGCACGGGCTCTTGATGAGCATCTCGCCTTCCGGTGAAAAACGCACCTCGACGCCAGGCAGCGGCTTGCCGATGCTGCCGGGCCTGGGCGCATCGAGTGGGTTGAGCGTCGCTACGCCGCCCTCGGTCAGGCCGTAGCCCTCGATCAGCGGCATGCCGATAGCTTCGAAGAACTCGGCCAGGTCCTTGCCCAGGGGGGCCGCGCCGGAGGCGGCTACGCGCAGGCGCCCGCCGAAGCGTGCGCGGATCCGTTGGAAGAAAAGCCGGTCGGCCGCTTTCAGCGGGATGCGGAGGCGCAGCGGAACGGGCTTGCCGGCGCGGCGGTAGCGCGCGGCCGCCAGGGCCAGCCCCAGGCCGCCATAGAACGCCTTGCGCGCCACCGCGGGGCGTTTGCGCAACTCCGTGCAGACGGTGCAATAAATGCGCTCCCACATGCGCGGCGGCGCCAGCAGAATGGTGGGCCGCACCTTGCGGATATCCTGCGGGAGCTTCAGCAAGCTTTCGGGGAACGTGACCGGCGTGCCGCTGCGCATCGGAAGGAACTCCATCACCACGCGCTGCGCGATGTGGGCCGAAGGCAGAAAGGCGATCATGGCGTCTCCCGGCCCCATGGGAAGCACGGCGGGTCCCATATCGATGTTGGATACGATGGCCGCGTGCGTGACCAAGACCATCTTCGGCTCGCCCGTGGCGCCCGACGTAAGGTACAAAACGGCAAGGTCGGACGGATGCGTTTCCGCCAGCAGTCGCGGCAACAACTCCGGATCGCCGGCCATGGCCTCACGCCCCAACTTGCGCAAGTCTTCCAGGCCGATCGCGCCGTCGGCTTCGCCGGTGAGCAGGATCCAGTGTCGCACGGGAGCGCCCCGCAACGACTCGAGCTCCGCCGGGCTCTCCACGAAAGCCGCCTTCGCGCCGGACGATCCCAGGGCGTCAACCAAGTCCTGGGCAGGATAGCTGGGGTATAGGGCCGCCGCGATGCATCCGCCGGCCAGGATGCCCATGTCGGCCAGATAGAACTCCATGCGCGTCTCGGTATTCAAGGCCACCGTATCGCCCTTGACCAGCCCGAGGCGGCGCAACCCGGCGGCGATCTCTTCCGCGGCGCGCAGGTATTCGTTCCACGAGCAGGTTGCGTAGGAGGTCTGTCCGGGCTTGGGCTGGCGCAGCGCGGGCGCGTCGCCGTAGCACGCGGCGGTCTCACGAAGAACTTGGTAGAGGGTCCGGCTCACTTCAAGCACTGTATCATGACGAGGGTCCGGGGCCGGGGGGGCCGGGAGTCCGTCTAGACGCTCACCACGGGGCACGGGGACTGACGGATGATGGCATAAGCATTGGTGCGCAGCCTTCCAAACACGCCGGCGGCCGATCCGCGGCCGATCGCCAGCACGTCGGCCTCGAAGCGTTGCGCGGCGGAACAGATGACGTTGGCCGGCTCGCCCGCTTCGACGATCAGTTCGGCTTCCACGTTCACAAAGCGCTCCAGGCGCAGCAGTTCGCGCTCGGCGGATTCGCGTACGTCGGTACGCCAGTTCACCTCCGAATCGTCGCCGAGGTCCGCTTCGGCCGCGCTGACGTGGATGACGGTCAGGCGAGCGCCGAACTCCCGCGCCAGCATGGCGGCCCAGCACAGCGTCTTGGAGCTTTGCGCTCCCAGGTCCACGGCGCACAGAACGCTGCGCAGCGAATCCGCCGCCGCCGGAGGCGCCTGCTCCAGGTGGACGCCGGTCCAAACCGGGCAGTCGGCGTCATGCAGCACTTTGGCGGTGTTCGAGCCGAGGATAAACCGGCGAAACGGGCCGTAGCCGTGGGTCGGCATGATAATGACGTCGGCGCGCTCCTGGTGCGCGAATTCCACGATTCTCCCGGCGGGTTCTCCCTCGATCACCGTCCGCCGCACGTTGAGTCCCTGCAATTCGGCCGCTAAGAACGCATCCAGGTCCGCGGAAGCCTGCTCGGCGCGTCCGAGATACAGCTCCGTCAACAAGGAGCCGCCCATCTCCAGAGCGCCGAATTCGTACTGCGGCGGAGTGAGGACGTGCAGGAGGAGGAGTTCCGAGCCAAAGCGCCCGGCCAGCGCTTTGGCGTAGCGGGCGGCAGCCACCGAGCGCTCGGAAAAGTCCACCGGAAGCAGAATCTTGGAGAGCGATTGCAAGGGACCTCCTTCGGCCGGTGCGGCAAGAAGCGCCCGGACAATATTAGGATAATCCCCGTTGGCGTCATCGCAGCAGGCCACAGGCCCCTGCCTGACCCCGTTTTCAAATTGCGGCGACGACGATCCGATGGATTTTGAGTAGAAGTTCTATTTCCTGCAGCGGTACCCCAAGCGTGGATGCCACCTGCTCCGGCGTATCGCCCCTGCGGTGCATCCGCAGCGCTTGCGAGCGCCTGCTCACGTTCAATCCGGGCTTGGACAGGGAAAAGATGGCCGTCTTGGGAGTATCCTGCCGGAATTCGTGGAGTTGCCGCGTGCACGCCTCCACCTCACTCCGGATGGCTTCGATGGCGGCTTCGCTCTCCGCGTGCCATGTTTCGGCGCGTTGGGCCGCCACGCGGATTGCCCGTTGCATGCAAAACACCCCGAAAAGGCTGGCCGCCAACCCCGCCAGCACAAGGCCGCAAAGCATGGCGAAGGGCAGCGCGATCTGAGTCATCGCACGCTCCGCAACCGGTCCTGGCGGCTGGCGATCTGCTGAATGCGTACGCCATAGTTGCCTTCCACGACCACCACCTCTCCGCGAGCGATCAGACAGCGATTGACCAGAATTTCCACGGGTTCGTTGACGTCGCGGTCCAACTCCACGATGGACCCCGTCGTCAGTTTAAGCACGTCCCTCATCGGCAGATTGATTTTGCCGAACGAGATGCTGACCGGAAGCTCGATATCGAGCAGCAGATCCATGGTTCGAGAGCGCGCCGCGGATGGGGGCGCATCACTCGCATCCTCCACGCGTCCGCCGACTTCCGCCAGCTTGCCGGAAGGCGCGGAAACCAGTTCCAGAATGTCTGGGCTGAGCGCCAACGTCAACGGAAAGGGAGCGGAACCGGCGAATTGCAACGTGACCGAGGCGAAGTCGCTCACATTCGGGCCGGGCGGCCGCTCGGCGCCGGCGCCGCAAGCGACTTCCCGGCCCGCTACGGCCCCGACCGACCGTCCCATGGCCGAGAGCGATTGTCCCAGGATTTCGAGCCAGGTGTTTCTAGCTTCTCCCGCATCGACGGTTTCGAGCCCTGCCGCTTTGAGGGTCAGAGCGCCGGCGTATTCCCAGGCCGAGCGGGGCGCCGCCACCCAAACCGCCATGTCGGCGGCGAGGAGGAAGGGCTGTTCCCACCAAAGGATCTCGTTTTCCGCGCCTTCCGCCGGGGGCGGAGGCCCGGCCGCGGGTTGCCACCGGATCGCCGGCTTTTCGCCGGCCATGGATTCGAAGACCTGCGCCAGGCTTTCGGTCCAGCCGTCGACCAACTGCCGCGCGCTTTCCAGGTCCGCCAAGCCGTGCGGAGCGTCCGTTTCGCCAACGCTCATGCTCTCACCGTTCCTCGCGACGACGGCCAGCACTCGGCCAGGTTCGTCCGCAATCGCAGAATGGCCTGCGACTTCAATTGCGAAACCCGCGATTCATGCAGCCCGATGACGGAGGCGATCTCGCGCAAAGTCAGTTCCTCGCGGTAGTAGAGGCTGAGGACCGTGCGCTCGATCTCCGGAAGGCCGTCGATTCCCGCCGCCAGGATGCGCTCCAACTCCGACCTTTCCAGAAGCACCGACGGAAGACTGCTGGCGCCGTCCGCGATGTAGTGCAGCAAGTCCTTCCCGGGAGACCCCGGGGCGTGCTCGATGCTGGCCACGTTCAATCCACGGATTTCCACCAGCCATTCGTGGTACTCCTCAAGCGAGATTCCCAGTTGGGCGGCGACCTCGTCTTCCGTGGGAACCCTCTGGTACACTTGTTCCGCATTAGCGATCGCCGCTTCGATCTGCTTCGCTCTCCGCCGTTTTTGCCTGGGCGCCCAGTCGAGGCCGCGCAGACTGTCCAGGATGGCCCCGCGGATTTTGTACTCGGCGTAAGTCTTCAGCTTGACGTGGTGGGCGGGGTCGAAGTGGTCGATCGCGGAAATGAGGCCGATCACGCCGCTCGATACCAGATCTTCCAGCGCGACGTTGTCGGGCAGGCGCTCCTGAATGCGCCGCGCTATCAGCCGCACTTGCGGCAGATGTTCCAGGATGAGACGCTCCCGCTCGTCGCAATCAATCGATTCGGACTCGGCATACGCATACATAAGCGACCGTCACCTTACGGCCCGCCCTACGCAGCCGAGAGGGCGCGCGCGGGATGACCGGCGAAAACCAGCTTCGAAACGCGGCTTCGGCTGGCCGTTTCCAGGTCCTCGGGGATGCGCTGGCCGTTGCCGAAGAACGAGAGCGGCTTGCCCGTGCGAACGGTTTCATTGAGGATCGAGCCGAAGGAACTCGTCTCGTCGAGCTTGGTAAAGAGCAGCCGCCGCGGCCGAAAGCTTTCGTACGCATCCACCACACGAGTGAGATCGGCGGATTTCATCGAAGACGATAGGACCAATTGCGTGTCGATATCGCTTCGGGCGGCCAGGAAGCCGGCGAGCGGCGCGGAATGATCCATGTCGCCGAATCCGAAGCCCGGAGTATCGATGAAGATCAGGTCCTTTCCGCGATTCTCCTCGATCGCTTGCGATAACGCCGCGGCCGTTTCGAGGACGTGAAAACCAATCCCGATAATGGCGGCGTAGGAGCGCAACTGCTCCGCGGCCGCCACCCGATAGGTGTCCATGGAGAGCAACAGCGAGGGCCGGCGCGTCGCCAGACCGTAGTTCACCGCCAGCTTCACCAGCGTGGTGGTTTTGCCGCACCCGGGCGGCCCCACCAGGGCCACGATGCGCGGCCGCGCCTCTCCGCGGCCCAGCAGAGGCTCTACCACGATGCGCGATTCCAGTTCTTCGGCCACCGCCACCGCGAATGCAGATCCGTGCGCGCTCGCGCCGGCGGCTGCGGACTGTACGATTTCCCGCGCCAGCTCCGGCGCCACTTCGTTGGAGGTCAATACCGCGTACGCCTCCGAGAGATCCGGCGACGAGGAGAGCCACTGCGACGGCGCGAACGCGGAACGGGTGAGTGTCCGCCGCATACCCTCGAGCTCTTTCTTGAGTTCCGCCACGTCCGTCGACAGGCGGTCGCCGGAGGGCTGCGTACGAGCCGCGGGACGTTGCGCCGATGCCGCGGAACCGGTGTCGGCGGCGAACACCACCTCGTACTCTCCCAGGTCGCGCGCCTCGGGCTCCGCTTTGTGGCTGTTCACCAGCATGGCCTCGGGACCCAGCTCCTCCCGGGCTTGCGCCACGGCGTCTTCCACGGTCCGGGCAAAATACGACTTGATCTTCATCGGCGTCGGCTCCTGTGCTTCCATCAAAGCGGGCAAATGCCGCTCATGGAGTTCATCGTCGGCTCAGGCATTTTTCTGTAGGTCCGGCTTCACTGAATGTTGCCCATAGATTGCACCTTAATCCCAGGGGGGACCTCGTTGTGCGCCAGAAAGAAGAGGCTGGGGGCCGAGGGCTCCACGATCTGGCGGAGGAAATACCGGGCCGCCGACGAGGTGATGGCGGCCACCGGCGTTTCGGGCGTCCCCACGCGGCTCAGAACTCGGTTCACAATCCCGCGGATGGCTTCCGGCGCCATCGCCAGGTGGCTGGTCTGCTCGCCGTGCTGCACGCCGCTTTCCACCGCGTGCTCGATGGCTGGGTCGACGAACCAGGCCGGCAAATCGCCGGAGCGGCTCAGGTAGGGTCTCACCACCGTCCGCCGTATGGCTTGCCGGACGTATTCGGTCAGCAAAGTCGTGTTGCGCGTCGCCGGGGCGGCTTCGCCCAGGGCTTCCAGAATGGTTGCCGCATCGCGAATGGAAACGCGCTCGCGCAACAGGTTCTGCAGGACCCTCTGCACCGTGGCCAAGGGGAGGAGTTTGGGGACCAAGTCCTCCACGGCCTTGGGATTCTCGACGGCCACCCGGTCGAGCAGCCGCTTGGCATCCTGGCGCGAGAATAATTCGTGCGCGTATCGCCGTATCAGTTCCGCCAGATGCGTGCCCAGCACGCTCGGACCGTCCACCACGGTGTAGCCGATTTTGCGCGCCCTCTCGGCCCGCTCGCTGGGGATCCACAGCGCGCTCATGCCGAAGGCCGGCTCGCGCGTGGGTTGGCCTTCCAGAGCGGCTTCCACCGGTCCCGATGGAATCGCCAGATCGCAGCCTTGCGGCAGTTCGTAACGCGCCACCTCCACGCCCTTGATTGAGATGGTGTATTCCCGGCTCCGCAGCGAGAGGTTGTCGGTCACGCGCACCGGCGGGAGCAGGTATCCAAGATCCGTAACGAGCTGCCGCCGTATGCCGGACAGGCGCCGCAGCAAGGGCGATTCCTGCGCCCCCTCCACCAGACCCACCAAGCCGAGCCCCACCTCGATGGCCAAAGGCTCCACCTTGAGCAGGGACTCCAGGTTTTCCCGCGCGGCGGCGGGCTTGCTCTCCTCATGAACCGCGGGCCGGTTCTGTTCTTTACGCCGCATCGCCCATCCCGCCGAGCCCGCTGCCCCGCCCAGCAGCAGGAACGGAAGCTTGGGCATCGAGGGCAGCGCGGCCAGCGTCACCAGCACCCCTGCGCCCAACAGAAGAGGCTGAGAACGTCCGAAGATCTGACGATGAAACTCGGATCCCAGCTTGCCGTCCGAGCCGGCGCGCGTAATGATCAGGCCCCCTGAAATGGAGATCATGAGCGCCGGAATCACCGTCACCAGTCCGTCGCCAATGGTGAGGACCGTGTAGGTTTCGAGCGCCTTGCCAAACTCCATCCCGTGCTGCAGAACTCCGATCAGGAATCCGGCCACGATGTTGATCGCCGTGATCAGAATGCTGGCCACCGCGTCGCGCTGCGTAAAGCGCGAGGCGCCGTCCATGGAGCCGTAGAACTCCGCTTCGGCCGAGAGCTGCTTGCGCCGCCGTTTGGCTTCGGCTTCGTCGATCAGACCCGAATTCAGATCCGAATCGATGGACATCTGCTTGCCGGGCAGGGCATCCAAAGTGAAGCGCGCCGTCACCTCCGAAATGCGCACGGCGCCGTGATTGATGACGACATACTGGATGGCGATCAGAACCAGAAAAATGACCACCCCGATGACGTAGTTGCCGCCCACCACGAAGCTGCCGAACGCTCCGATGATCTGGCCCGCGGCCGACGTCCCCGTGTTGCCGTTGAGCAGGATCAGCCGCGAGGAAGAGACGTTCAGCGCCAGCCGGAACAGCGTCAGAAGCAGCAACGTGGTGGGAAAGGAGCTGAACTCGACCGGACGCACCAGGTAAAGCGAGACCATCATCACCATGACCGACATCAGAATGTCGGTGGCGATCAGCAGGTCCATGATGAACCCTGGAAGGGGCGTAATCAGCGCGATCACGATGCCGAGCACGGCGATCGGGACGGTTAGTTCGCCCATCTCGGTCAATGCGGCCGGCCCCAGCCAACCGGCTCGCGGTGCGGCAATGGCTTTGGCGGGTGTCATTTCAGCCTGGCAGCTTCCCGTTCATGAGCTTGAAAATGTAGGCGAGGATCTCCGCCACCGCGCGGTACAGATGCGGCGGAATCTCCTGTCCGACCTCGACCGACTTGTAGAGCGCCTGCGCCAGGGGCTGGTTCTCGACCACCGGAACCTGGTTCTCCACCGCCTTCTGACGGATGCGCTGGGCCAGGTAGTTCTTGCCTTTGGCGACCACCGTCGGCGCCGTCAGGCTGTCCAGCTTGTAACGGATCGCCACCGCGAAGTGCGTGGGATTGACTATCACCGCCGTCGCGCTGGGAACCTCTTTCATCATGTGGCGGCGCGCCTGATCGCGCCGCAGACGGCGAATCTTCATCTTGATCTGCGGATTGCCTTCCAGATCCTTGTGCTCCTCCCGAATTTCCTGCTTGCTCATGCGCAGATCCTTGGCGTAACGGCGTACCTGCCGGAACAGGTCCACCGAGCCGAAAGCCAGGAAGACCGCCGCTGACTTCCAAAGCAGCTCCATGAGCGATGCGCTCAGCAGCGCGCACCCGCTCTCCACGCTTTGCATCGGCAGCTTCAGGAACAGATCGAGCCTCTCGCGGGCGATGGCGTACGCCGCCCAAATGAACAGCGGTAACAGAATCATGGCCTGGAGCAGCGACGGCAGGTTGCGGCGCGGAAGATCCCGCAGCTTGGAGAGTGGATTGAGGCGTGCGGGATCGGGCATCAGCTTTTTGAGACTCAATCCGAACCGGGTGGTGATCAGACGGAAGCCCAAGGTGGCGGCGGCGACCGCCATTCCGCCCAATGCCAGCGGAAGCATGTCGCTCCAAAAGACCCGCCAGGCGATGCTCGTCAGGTCCGCGACGCTCAGCTCGCGCGCGTAGGCGACCTGGAACAGAAAGTGGGCCGTCTGGCGGAAACTTGCCAGCCAGCGCGCCCCGCCCGCGCTCAAGACGGCTGCGAACGTCAGGAATTGCAGCGCCCCCACAAACTCCCGCGCCTCCGGGAACTGGCCCTCCTCCCGGGCTTTCTGCAAGCGCCGTTGAGTCGGTTGCTCGGTCCTTTCGGATTTGTCGGCCATGCCGCCTCATATGCCCAGCATCCGGCGGGCTGCCGTCCAGGCCTGCCCGCCGAATCCCAGCAGAATGCGCGGGAATACCGGCGCAAGCCAGCTCAAGGCCAGCAGAGCCGTCAGCATCTTGGCGGGAAACGCCATGTGGAGCAGTTGCAGTTGCTGGTTGAGGCGACCCAATAGCGCCAGCGCCACATCGAGCATCACCAGCAGGGCGACCACCGGCAGCGCCAGACGCACGCCTACCGAAAAGAGGGCGGCGCCAAGCCCTATCAACGGCTGCGCCGAATACGCGGAGAAATGGTAAGTTCCCGCTGGAATCGTCTCGAGGCTGTATGCAAACAGCCTCAGGACCTGCCGGTCCAGCCCCACGGCGAAAAACAACATGCCGGCGACAAGCTGCGCAAAGACCACCAGGATGCCGGAATCGGCCTCGGTATTGGGGTCGATGGTGGAAGCGAAGGAGTAGCCGGCTTGGAGTCCCAGCAACTGCGCCGCCAGCGCGAAGGACTCGAGCACGATCCCCATCGAGACGCCAATAGCGACGCCCACGGCCGACTCCGCCACGGCCCATACCGCCAACCGGCCTGCCGTCGCGGTGGCGGGGTCGATGACCGGCCAGCGCGAGAAAAGGGCCAGCGCGAACCCCAACGCCAACGCCGCGCGCGCCGGTTCCGGCGCGCCCTTCACTCCCGGCAGAGGCACGAACACGAGCGCCCCACCGACGCGCGCCAGCACCAGCAGGAATCCGTACAACGTTCCGGCCGAGAGCGTCAGGCTAGCGGGCATAACGGCCCAGATTTCCGAACAACGAGGTGGTGTATGCCATGCCTCTTTGCAGCATCCACGGCAGCAGCAGCAGCAGGCCCAGCAGAAAAGCCACGAGGCGCGGGATGGTGCTGAAGGCGTTGTCCTGCATGGAGGTCGCTATCTGCACCAGACTGATGACGATGCCGCAGAGAAACCCGATCGCCAGTAGGGGAGCGGCCAGCCAGAAGGCAGTCAGCAACGCCTGACGCGTGATGTCGACGACGGTTCCGGGAGTCATGTGGAGAAACTCTTCATGAGCGAGCCGACCACCAGATTCCAACCGTCCACCAGGACGAACAGTAGAATCTTGAAAGGCGCGGAAATCATGACCGGCGGCAATTGCATCATGCCGATCGAAAGGGTGACGGACGCCACCACCAGGTCGATCACCAGAAACGGCAGGAACAATACGGCGCCGATTTGAAATCCGGTCTTCAGCTCCGAAAGGATGTAGGCCGGAATCAGAATTTGCAGGTCCAGGTCCGCCGGCGAGCGCGGCGCCGGCGCATGGGCAATCTCCACGAACAGCGCAATATCTTTCTCGCGGGCGAATCGCAGCAGGAATTGCCGCAGCGGCTTCGAGCCTTCCTCCATGGCCTGCTGCGCCGTTAGTTGTCCCGCTTCCATCGGTTCCCAACCTTGGTGGTACATGTCCGCGGCCACCGGCTGCATGATCACGATCGTCAAAAACAGCGACAACCCCAAGAGCAACTGGTTGGACGGCGTGTTCTGGGTTCCGAGCGCTTGCCGCAGGAAGTGCAGAACCACTGTAATGCGCAGGAAGGGAGTGATCGACATGACGGCCGCGGGAAGCAGGGTCAGCAGCGTCAGCAGAATCACAATCTGCATCGGCATACTGAGGCTTCCGCTTTTTCCCGCCGAGACGCCCAACAGGGAGAGCGGGTCGGAGCTGGCTGCCGCCGCCGGCAGCGCCGCCGCGGCCAACGCCAGCCAGCCGGCCGCCCTCATCGAGCGCCCTCCCGCGGACCATCGAACTCCCGCCACGGAAAGCTCTCCATCAGCGCGCACCCGGAGGGAGACGACGTTACCAGCAGACCCCGGCCGCCCAAACGGATGAGATGGATCGCGTGTTGTGGCCCCAGCGCCAGGCGCTCCACGCATTCCAGTTGGCGGCCGCGCGGTCGTCCCAGCGGCAGCACCCCGGCGAATCCCCGCCGCCGCAGACGCCAAAGCAGAGCGCCCAGCAGGCCTAACACCACCGCCACCGCCGCGATCTCCCTGATTGCGTCCATGTGTGTCCACTCCTTACGACTCGTCGCGGAAATCCGTGATGCGAACTCCCAGCACGCTCTCGATGACCACGATCTCGCCGGAACCGCAGAGCACGCCGCCGATGTAAATATCGATGTTTTCGCCCGCCGACCGCATCGTCGCGATCACGCTTCCTTCTTCGAGTTCGAGCACCTCGCGCGCCAGCATGATCCGCCGGTCCAACTCGACCTCGATATCGACCGGAACATCGGCCAGCGACGCGATCTCTTCCAAAGGAGTCATCGGCGGGTTAGTGGATCAGGTTTATAGTGTCCTGGCTGAGTTGGTCGACCGACGTCACCACTTTCGAGTTCGCCTCATACGCGCGCTGGTAGACAATCAGGTTCGTGAGCTCGGTGGCCAGGTCTACCGTGGACGCCTCAATGGACCCTCCCTCGATCTGTCCATTTCCGCCGGTCCCCGGCAGCCCGATTACCGGAGTGGCGGTGTCCGCGGTGGCGCTGAAGTTGTTGTTTCCCTCGGCGACCAGTGAGTCGGGGTTGCGGACCGAAGCCATGGCAAGCTGCCCCACCGCGGTCTGCGTGCCGTCGGAGAAGGTAGCTTCGATCACGCCCCCGTTGCTCAATCCGACGTTTGTCAACACCGCGGCCGGACTGCCGTTCGGATCGCTGGCCGAAACTGCGGACGACTCCGCCACCTGCGTCATTGTAGGAGTGCCGTCGGAGCCGATCATATTCCACGTGATCGCCATGGGCGGCGCGCCGTCGGTGAGCGGCCCGACATTGAGGACCACCGAAGTCGGCGTGGTCGCCGTCGTATCGAGCTGTCCGGTAGGGGTGAATGCCAGGGCGCCCGTGACGCTCGTGGACGCCGTCGGGTCGGTTTCATCCACGTCGCCGGCCGGTACGCTTAGGTTGTACGTCCACGCGTTGGTCCCGGTCTTCGTGAAAGTCGCCGTCACGGTGTGCGCGGTCCCCAACTTGTCATAGACCGTGATCGGATAGGAAAGGTCCGGCGAGCCGGTCACCGCGGCGGCCGAATTCAGGTTGAGGTCGAGGGTGAATCCCGTCGTGGCGACGGGTGGACTCACCGAGCCGGTCGGCACCACGATGGCCCCCGTGGCGCCGGTCGTGTCCACCTGCCCAGTGGCGGGATTCACGGTCCAGCCCTGCACCATCTCTCCCGTACTGGTCACCAGTTGGCCGGCCGCGTTCGTCGTAAAATTGCCGGCCCGCGTGTACATCGTCTGCCCCGCGGCGTTCTGGACGACGAAGAAGCCGTCGCCCTGAATGGCCGCATCGTACGGTCCCGTGCTGGTCTGTATCGCTCCCTGCGTGAACTCGCGTATCGTGTTCGGCTCGGCGGTGCCGAACCCGACCTGCGTGTCACTCAGCCCCGCGCCGACCGATTGCGTCACCAGGTCGCGGAAATAGACCACGCTGGCCTTGAATCCCGGCGTGTTCAGGTTGGCCAGGTTATTTCCCACCACGCTGAGCGCGGTGGTGTCGGCGTCCAGGGCCGATAGAGCTGTGGAAAAAGATGTAAACATAAGATTCTCCTGTATTAAGTCTGCGTCGTCGTCGTCCCGGCATCGGCCGCGGCCATGCTGTTCGTGTCGGTGAGGATGCCCGAGACATCCTGGTTTAGGGTCACGCCTTGCTCAACCTGCTGGAACTGCGCGAGTTGCGTCAGGAACGCCGTGCCGTCCATCGGGTTGGTCGGATCCTGGTTCTGGATCTCGGCCACCAGGAGTTGCAGGAACTCGTCCGTGGTGACGCCGCCCGCGTCGCTGGCAGCGGCGCTGGCCGCGGGCGCCGTGGCGGCCGGTGCTGTGGGGCTCATAAGCGATCCCTCCGGGCCATGTCGCCGGCCAATGGATCGGCCGGAGGATGACAATCGTCTTGGGCGGCCCGCGCCCCCGGCGTTAACCGATAGATGACATAAACCATGCGAAGTTTTTTCCTTCCTTTTTTGATTGGGGCCGTTGTCCGGGTTCCCCGGGCTGCGGCTGGCCCTCACGCCGTTCCCGGGACGATCCCTGGCCGTTCTGGTCGTTACGGTCCTGCTGAGCGCCTACCGCGGCGGCCTCCGCCGGATGGCGTGGGGCGGTTCCCGGATGCCAGGTTTCGGTCCGGAAGCCGGTTTGTTCCAGCTTGGCCGCGAGCGACGGCAAGCCCTGGCGCAGGTCCGCTGCGAGGCCGGCGTCGGGAGTGCGTACCGCGACATGGACTTCCCCGCCGCGCTCGACCAGGCGCACCGCGGCCCGCTGAGATCCGGAGTCCAGTTCCAAAGTGATATCGCGCGCGACCTTTTGAGACCCGGCCGGCTCCGGCTCGCGCGCTAACCGGGCGGCGGCCGGCTGGCCGTGCGCCTCGCCAGCCGATTGGGAGCGTTGCGCCTCCGAGGAGAGGTTGGCCGCGGCCGGATTGGCAGCGCCGGCCTGTGGGCTGGCTTCCCCGGCAGATCCGGCCGGAGACGCCGGCTCGCGAGAGTGGTTCAAGTCTGTGGGATCGGTCGCGCGATGGGACGGCGTATCGGAAGCGGACGGGTCGCGCGACCCCGTATCGGGCGTGTCCGCCCCATCCCCATCAGCCGCGCCGGCTGGAGAAACCGGAGACGCGCCGGCCGCCGCGTTGGGCTCAACGGAATGGCTCGAGATTCCGGCGTTCGAACCGATCTCGCGATCGCCGGGCCCCTGCGGGCCTATGGGGCTGGGCGAAGGCGTCTCCGCAGCCGCGGCCACCGGCGCCAGGCGGCCGGTAAAGGCAAGCTGACTCTTGACCGCGCGGACGCTCTCCGAGTCCGCGGGCTCGGGAGTACCAGATGCCGTCGAGGGGTTTGCCGCGGCTCTTGCGGCGCGGCCGGCCGAGCCCCGAGCGGCGTACGCCCCAGACGATTTCACCTCGCCGGATTGGCGAGCGTTTGGCAAAGACATGGGGAGAGTACCCGGCTGCCCCGCGGCATCGAGCGGCATGCGGACCAGACCCGGTGGTTCGACCGCCGCTGTCGGGACAGGCTCTGCCGAGGATTGCTTATACTGCGCGTTCGCGCGACGCAGCCCCTCCCCGCCGGGCGGCCGCGGCAACGCGGCGGAACCAATCCGCTGCCCCGCGGAGCCCGGACCGGGCTGGTCCAGGCCGTCAAGGGCATCTTCGGTTGTCGGGCCGGGTTGCTCAGGTGAGCCAAGCGCGCCCCCGCCTTCCCTGGCCAGCACTTTCAAGGGCCCCAGGTACCCGCTGTCCGGTGGCGGCGCCGGCGCGGCGTATCCCGGAATAGAAAAGCTGGACGGCTGCGCGGACTGGTCCTGCCGCTCCGCGTCCTCCTCTTCGGCGAGCGTCGCCCGAAACCGCGAGGTCCGCGCGGGCGCCTGCCCCGCGATACGCGTGTTGGCGTCTGTTGGCTCGCCGGAAACCGGCGTGGCGGAATTGGATGGCGGCCCCCAATCGATACCGTAAGAAGCGGGTTGAACCGCGATGCCAGGCACGCCGTGGTGCCTTGCAGATCGGCGGCCAAAAACGGCGGCGCGCGTTTTCAAGGGCTTAAAGCGGCGCGGTGCGCCAAGAAATTGCCTCGGCGGGACGCTCGCGGCAAAATCATGCCGCCCACCCCCTCCCGGCCGATCAACCGAGAGTAAGCATTTTAAGTACCTTAACTCCTTTACCACTCCCGGCCCGCCGCGTGCATAGTCCATCGCGCTATGGACCCCATGACGGCCCTTGCGGCCAGCGGGCTTCGCGCCAGGATGGAATCGCTCGATTTGCTGGCCAACAACATCGCCAATGCATCGACTGGCGGATACAAGGCCGACCGTGAGTTCTACAGCCTTTATGTAGGGCCCGAAGCTGAGGACGAGGATTCGGCCGCGGCCATGCCGGTAATCGAACGGCAATGGACCGACCTCTCGCAAGGTTCCGTTCATCCCACCGGCAACGCGCTCGACCTGGCTCTTGCCGGCAGTGGCTTCTTTACGGTTGAGGGACCGAACGGGCCGCTCTATACCCGCAACGGAAACTTCCATCTGGCGTCCGACGGCAGGCTGATGTCGCCGGACGGCTACCCCGCGCAAAGCGTGGGGGGGACCGCCTTGACTGTCGCCGCCTCGCAGCCCGTCGAGATCATGGGCGACGGCACGATCCGCCAGGGAGCCGCCAACGTCGGCCAACTCGCCATCGTGGACTTCGCCGACCCCGCGGCGCTGGCGAAGCAGGGCGGCAACTACTTTGTCGCGGACCCGGCCGCCAAGCCCACGGCTCCATCCGGGACCTCGGTCCAGCAAGGCCAGATCGAAGATTCCAACGCGGGAACGGCCGAGGGCGCCGTACGGCTGGTGGCCGTGATGCGGCAGTTCGAGATGATGCAGAAGGCCGTCATGATTGCAAACGATATGTCCAAGCAGGCCATCGAACAGGTCGCCAAGGTCGGGTAGGAAACAAGGAGAACGAATGATTCGAGCACTCTACAGCGCCGCCAGCGGAATGAGGGCGCAGGAAACCAATGTGGAAAACATCGCCAACAACCTGGCCAACGCCAGCACCGTTGGCTACAAGTCGCGCCGCGCCCAGTTCGAGGACCTGATGTACCAGAGCGTGGTGCAGCCCGGAACCGCGTCGGGACAGCAGACCGTCGTGCCGACGGGCTTGCAACTCGGCTTGGGCGCGCGCACGGCGTCCAACGAGTTGGTCTTCACGCAAGGGGCTTTCTCGGAGACCGACAATCCGCTCGATCTGGTCATTCAGGGCAACGGCTTCTTCCAGGTGCAGCAGGCCAACGGCACGCTGGCCTATACCCGCGCCGGCCAGTTCCATCTCGATAAGAGCGGCAACGTCGTTACGCTGGACGGCGATCCGCTCATGCCGCAGATCACCATCCCCGCCGACGCGCAGCAGATCACCATCGCCACGGACGGCACCGTCTCCTACACGCTGCCCAACCAGACGGCCGCCCAGCAGGTCGGGCAAATCCAACTCGCCAGCTTCCAGAATCCGGCCGGCCTGAGCAGCATCGGCCAGAACCTGTTTACTCCGACGGACGCTTCCGGAGATGCCACGGTCGGCAACCCCGGCGGGTCCGAAGGCATGGGTTCCCTGCTGCAGGGCTATGTCGAGCAATCCAACGTTTCGATCGTGAACGAGTTCATCAATCTGATTCAAGCCCAGCGCGGCTATGAAGCCAATTCCAAGGTGGTCACCGCCGCCGACCAGATGTATCAGAACGTCAACCAGTTGGGCCGATGATCCCACTGGCTGCATTTGCGTTGGCCGGGTGCCTGGCCGTAGGCGCCGGCTCGGGCAGCATCCTGGCCGGGGACTTGGCGACCGCATTCCCGGTCTTCGCGGCGGTTGCGCCGGACACCGAGGTGGCTTTGGCCCCCGCTCCGGGCGTCGCGCGCATTTTTGGCCCGACCGAGTTACAGCGACTGGCGCTGCGCTTGCACCTGCCGGCGGCCCCGGAGACGGAGATCTGCGTCGAGCGTCCCGTGGCTGCGCCCGATCCCGCGAAACTCCTGCTGGCCATGCGTAAGGAGCTTCCGGACGCCCAAATCGAAATTCTCGACTATAGCCGGCACCCGCAGCCCGACGGGGAAATCGAGTTTCCCGTGCGGGGACTGCAGGCCGGGGCGGGCGGCGCGATGTGGATGGGATCCATCCATTACGGATCGAACCGCCAGTTCATAATCTGGGCGCGGGTGAGGGTCCTGGTGACAGTCGAACGCGTGCTGGCGGCCGAAGACTTGCGCTCCGGACAAGCCATTGCCGCCGCTCAAGTCACAGCGCAGACCCGCGATGAGTTCCCGGTCGCGGGGCCGTTCGCCAAGTCCCTCGACGAGGTCGTGGGCCGATGGCCGCGCATTCCCATCCGCGCGGGGAGCGCAATCCGCCTGGATCGGATCGAACCCCCCAAGGAGGTTGTGCGCGGCGAGACCGTCCGGGTCGAGGTACGAAACGGTGGCGTGCGCATGGAACTGGACGCCCAGGCGGAGGGCTCGGGAGCGTTGCACGAGACCATCCCCGTGTTGAATACAACCTCGAAAAGGCGGTTTCTGGCCCGCGTCGAAGGCAAGGGCAGGGTTTCCGTCGATGGCTCGGCAGGAAAGGCGATTCCATGAAGCGAACGATCGTTCTCGTGTGCATGATTGGCGCGCTGGCCGGAGGGGCGCCCGCCAAAAAGAAACCCGCCAAGCCGCCGGTCCAATCGCCTTTGGACCGTTACGTGTCCGACGCGGAAATCCGTTCGGCGGAAACCTCTAATGCCACGCCGGGCTCGGCCTGGGTGGCCGGCTCTCGCCTGGCCGACTCGGCTCGCGACGTGCGGGCGAGCCAGGTGGATGACATCCTCACCATCGTGGTGGCGGAACAGGCCTCGGCGGTGTCGACCGGCGCCACCAAGACGGCGCGCGCCTCCAGCACGGTGAATTCGATCTCGGCTCTGGGCGGCATCAAGAACGCTGCCGGGCCTCTGGCCAACCTGGCCAACGTGTCCGGCAATACGCAACTGGACGGCTCGGGAACCACCAGCCGAACCACCGCCCTATCCACCACCCTCACCGCCCGGATCACGCACGTGCTGCCCAACGGCGGGCTTGTGGTGGAAGGCTCAAAGGACATTCAGGTCAACTCCGAGCGCCAGACGATCACGGTCCGCGGCGTCGTGCGGCCCGCCGACATCGATCCCTCCAACAGCGTGCCATCGACCCGTGTGGCGCAACTCGAGGTCCATGTCAACGGAAAGGGCGTAGTCGGCGATGCCATCAAACGGCCGTTCATCCTCTATAGGCTATTGCTTGGCATTCTGCCGTTCTAGACATGCGCAAACCAATCATGGCGGTCTTCATCGCGTGCGCTTTGTCGGCGAGTTCCGCCGCGGCGGCGCGTTTAAAGGATCTGGTCGACGTGGAAGGCGTTCGCGACAACCAATTGCTCGGCTACGGGCTGGTGGTCGGGCTGGCGGGCACGGGCGACAGACAACAGACCATCTTTCCCTATCAGAGCCTCGCAAATGTCCTGGAGCGAATGGGCATCTCGGTCTCCGGAGCCATGCTTGTCGTCAAGAACACGGCGGCGGTCATGGTGACGGCCACGCTTCCGGCGTTCGCCCAACCGGGAATACACCTTGACGTTACGGCCGCCGCGGTGGGCGACGCGAAAAACCTGCAAGGCGGCATTCTGGTGCTGACGTCGCTGCGCGCCGCCGATGGGCAGGTTTACGCCGTGGCCCAGGGGCCCGTGGTAACGGGAGGGTTCACCGCCGGCGACGGGGGCGTCTCGAAGACCGTGAACCATCCCACGGTCGGGCGTTCTCCCGGCGGCGCCACGGTGGAGCGGGCGGCCCCTTCCATGGCCCCCAAGACCCAGGTGCGGCTGCAACTGCGCCAATCCGATTTCACCACCTCGGCCCGTATGGCCGAGGCCATCAACAAGAAGTTGGCGGGCGCCGCGCCGCTGGCGCACGCCGACAACGCGGGCTTGGTCAGCGTGTCGATTCCGCCCGAGTTCGCTTCCCGCACGACGGAGTTCGTGGCCGAGTTGGAGAATGTTTCCGTGGACGCCGACCGGCCGGCCCGCGTCATCATCAATGAGCGTACCGGCACCATCGTCCTGGGCAAGGACGTACGCATCTCGCCGGTAGCCATCCTGCACGGCAACCTGAGCGTGGAAATTCAGACAACCTTCACCGTTTCGCAGCCGGGGCCGATGTCCACCGGTACAACCCAGGTGGTTCCTCTGACCACCACCGCGGCGAAGGAGGAGAAGGCCCGCAACATCGTCCTGAAGCAGGGCGCCACGGTGGAGGAATTGGTGCTCGCGCTCACGGCCATCGGCTCCACGCCGCGGGACGTGATCGCCATCTTGCAGGGTTTGCGCAGCGCGGGGGCTTTGGAAGCCGACGTGGTCGTCATCTGATGGTGAACGCAGCCAGCAGCGCTTCGTTGCTCGCCGGGGCCGCCGCGGGAGGCGCGGAGCCTAAGCCGGACGATCCCGCCAAGATTCGCAAGGCGGCGCAGCAGTTCGAGGCGTTGCTGCTGGAACAGGTCATGCAGTCGGCGAAAGGAACCGGCGGCGGGTGGCTGGAATCGGATGGAGACTCCTCCGAGGACTGCGCCACGGGCTTGGCTGAGCAACAACTGGCCGTAGCGATGGCACAAAACGGGGGCTTAGGCTTGGCGAACATGATCGCCAAGGGCCTCGAAAAGACGTAACACCTGGCCGTGGAGCGAGCCTCTGGCTTGCTATGCCGGCGTACGCGCTGGCATTTGTTCGAAAAAAAGCCGGCACGTCCAAGAAATAACGGGACAGGACCGTAGCCGCCAGTAGTCGCGCAGACGATCGTCCTTCGCCGTCTGCGATGGCGGGCCGCAGAAATCGACGGCCCACCCTGCATCCAATCATTTCGGAGACACCCGCTAGAAACTCCAGGCGTGCGACCCATACGCCTGTGCCGGCGCCGGCTCCGGCAGCGGAGCCCAGGCATTCCCTGCGCCGTAGCTCCCTGCGCCGTCACTCCCCGCACCGTAACTCTCGGCCCCTCGATTCCGGGCGCCGGGCGCCTCTGCGGCGGCCGCTGGCTGGGCGACCGCTCCGGCGCCTTCCCACGCCTCCGAGAGAGTCGCCAGAAGTCCTAGAACGTCGGCCAGGGGGGCGTCGGCCTGCTGACGGTTTGCTTCGATCAGCCGGGCGTACATGTAATCGTAAAGCTGCCCCAGACGCTGGGCGATTTCTCCGCCGCGCTCGCGGTCCAACGAGGAGATCAACTCGGCCAAAACCGCGCAGGCCTTGTTAATCGACCGCGACCGCTCGGCGATGGCGCCGGCGGCCAGGTGACGCCGCGCATCGGTTACCGCGCCGGAGGCGGACTCGTACAAGATACGAACCAGTTCGACAGGGTCCGCCGAGTGCACCCGTGATTCCAGATAGGCGGCGTTCGCGTTGGCATACATAGCTTCTCTCCCCACGAAACCTTATCGGCAGCCATGCGGATTTCGCCAACCGGTTTCAAAGTGACTTGTGCACGTTTGTCCACGGCGAACGCAACTGTACTGGGGAGTACCATCCCATTTTGGCCCTTCGCCGCCCTGGACGAAAAGAAAAGCGAGAGAACCATGGCGAAAACCGTTTCCGTAATCGGGATCGAAGACAAGGAGTTGCGTTGGATCCGTTCGCTGATCCTGCTGCTCCGGCACCCCGATCCAAGCATCCCGGAGCTGGCCCGGCAAGCTCTGCTGTATCTGACCCGCAGCGCGGCGGACAGGCCGGATAAGCCGTCCCGGAGCGTGGAGCATGCGGGTTAGCCTTGGAAAGGGCGCCGGCCACCCTGCCGCTGGATCAGGGGTGGCGAACCGACGTGACGGAGATGCATGGGATGTGCATGCATCCGTACACCGGCAACTCACCGGGCAGCACGCGTATGTCAACGGCGTCTTCCACCATGTCGCATAGCCGGAATTCCAGCAGCGTCCCATCGGCGATCGCCGGGGTTACCGTGATCCGGGAAGCGGCCAGCTCCGGCAGTTGGAACCGGAAGTCCACCGTGCAGATATCGCCTGGCAGCATGCCGGGCAGACGCACATCTTCCCGAGCGGTGTTGGTGCCGGCGAAATCGACGCCCTGGTCCGTGCGAAATTGCGCCCCCACGATAGGGACCTTCACCTCCCCGGAGGCCCTGGCGCTGATGCGCACCAGCAGCCGGGACGGAGTCCGGACCGCATCCACCACCCGGCCGAGATCGTCGCACACCCGCACTCCCAGGATCTCGGCGCCGCCATCGCCATGGCGCAGCGAATGCGCGGGGATCCCCACAACCACCTCTTCCGGCCGATAAGTTGCGCCCGGCATCCGCGGGGCTGCCGCTTCCGTGCGTTGCTGTTGGGAGTCCTTCTTCACCAGTGCGGCCATGTATTTGACCGCCACGTCCCGGGCATCGCCGGTTTCCACCACCCGCCCCTGGTGGAGCCAAATCGCCCGGTCGCCCAGCGCCTTGACGTCGGACACGTCGTGCGTAACATAAACGATGGTGACGCCGCGCGCGCGCAATTCGTGGATCTTGCGCATGCAGCGTTGCCGGAAGTAAATGTCGCCCACGGCCAGGGCCTCGTCCACGATGAGAATGTCGGGGTCCAGATGCACCGCCACCGCGAACGCCAACCGCACCACCATGCCGCTCGAGTACGTCTTGACCGGCTGGTCGATGTAGGCGCCGATCTCCGCGAATTCCAGGATTTGATCCAGCTTGGCCGACACCTCGCGGGCCGGCAGGCCCAAAATGGCGCCGTTCAGAAAAACGTTCTGGCGGCCGGTGAATTCCGGGTTGAAGCCCGATCCCAATTCGAGCAGCGCGGTAACGCGGCCGCGAATCTCCACCTCGCCGCTGGTCGGCTGGAGAATCCCCACCATGAGCTTCAGCAACGTGCTCTTGCCCGATCCGTTTTCGCCGACGATGCAGAACGTCTCGCCCCTTCGAACCGTTATGGAAACGTCGCGGATCGCCCAATGTTCGCGGTGATGCTGGCGGCGGCGCGGCGAGAAGAACTCCCGCAGCCGGTCCCCCGGAGCGTCGTACAGGTTATATTTCTTGGAGACGCCCGATAGTTCGATTACGTCCGCCGGCTGCATCTAACTACAATACGCCACGCAGACCACCCGTTTGCGGCGGCTGTGCTGCTCGTATGCGCCGGGCGGCGGCTCGATGAACTCCGTGCGCCGGAAGCCTGCCTGCCTCAGCATGAACTCCAACGCTTTGGGCGAGGGGCAGGTGGCCACGGGCGAGGCGCCGGTCTCCGCGTTCCGGGCCAGGAATTCGCCGGACTCGTCGATGAGCGCCAAAACTCCCTGGTACGGCCGAACCCAGTCGCGATATCCCCACTCGCTGACGCCCTCCACCTCGTCCACCACCTGCGTTTCCACAACGCACATCTCCGTTGTCATCGCGGCGATCTTGCGCAGCGCCACCATGGGACTTTCCAAATGGTAGAGCAGTCCCAGGAACAGGCATAATTCGTACGAACCGTGCGTCTCCCTGTCAAGGTCCTCGCAATTGGCTTGTTCGTAGCCGACGTTCGAAAGCCCCAATGTTTCGGCCACGAAGCGCGCCTTGCGGAGGTTCTCCTCGCGAACGTCGATGCCGCGGACCTCCCGGGCGCCCTTGCGCGCCATCGCCACGGAGTAGTAACCCTCATGGCAGCCCACATCCAGGCAGCGCACACGCCCCAGGTTCCCCCCGAAGTGCGCGTCCACAGCGCGATTCACCATCTCCAGACGCGTGGTGTGGATCTGCCGGACTTCCGGAGGCAGCGAGGACGTAGTGCGCCCATAGGCGCCCAGATCGAATTCGTAAAACCAGGGACCCAATTCGGCGATTCGTTGCTGGACTTCGGCTGCGGTCTTCAATGGCAAGGAACCGCCATTCTAACATGCGCCGGAAGCTATAGCGGCGCTCGCTCCATCGCCCGCCCGTACCACCATGTGGACCACGCGCAGACGCCCGCGCACGGGACGGCCAGGAGCGGCGCGACGTTCGCCGCCGCGGCCACCGCGGTCATCACGACCACCTGAAAAATGCTCGTACCGAAGGAAACGCCGCTGGAGAACCGCCAACGCGCCTGGTTGCTGTGACGCGTCACGGAAGCATGATGTCCCATCGCCAGAGCGGAGAGCGCCGCGGCCAGACCGGCAACGGGCGCCAGAGGCAAGGTTACCAGCACGGACACCAGAAGGAACGGCGCATCTTTGGCCGTCAGGATTTGCCAGCCGGGGACGGGCAACAGGCGGTAGCGCGTCATGCCGCCATCGCCATCGAGACCGAAGAGCGTCTGCCCGTACGTCGAGAACGCGAGCATCGCCACGATGGTCATCGGCAACCTGGCTTCAGGCGGCAGCAGGCCCGCGGCGCGGAAGCCCAGGCAGAGGGCGCTCACCATCGCGCTGCACCAGAAATCGAGAGTCGAAAGCGTCTCGCGCAGGTTCTTGCGGATAAGATGATTCAGCGGGCCCGGAAAGTTGGGCAAGCGGCGCCACACTCCCATGCCTGCCGGGGGAAGCGATGGCAGCGCAAACCCGACCGCAAAGACACCTGCTGCCAGTGCGCAAAGGCCTATCGAAACGCGCTTCCATACCGCCAGCGCCGCAATGAGCCACGTAACGGGATTAAGCCACGGGCTTAGCACCCGCAGCCAGCGGCGCTCGCCCGCGGAGAGCGGCCACACGGCCAGGCGGTCGCGCGGCAAGACGCGCAACGGGTCGGCGCTCAAGGGAATAAAGAGGACCATGCCGATGAAGGCGAAGAGCGCCGCGACGACGCCGGGATCTCCGAGGAAAAGAAAGGCCACGCCGACGACGAAGAGATTGTTGCCGGAGAACGATCCCACGCTCTTCAGATCCCGCCGTACGGCGGTGACGATCGCGCCTAGGATTGCCCGGATGCGAGCCATTCCAGTTGCTCCGAAGCGGGCGGTTCGGCGAGTTCCAAATACACGTCTTCGAGCGAGCGCGGCAGGTCCACGGCGGGCGAGTTCCAGACGATCCTGCCCCCACGAATCATGACGAACTGGTGGGCGATGCGCTCGACCACGGGTAGAATGTGCGACGTGAGAAACACGGTAATGCCGCCGGCCGCCGCGGAGAGCAGGAGGTTGCGCATAATCTTGGAGGTGGCGGGATCGATGGCTTCGAACGGCTCGTCGAGAAAGAGGGCCTCCGGTTTCGGCAGCAGGGCCATGGCGAACGCGGTCTTCTTGCGCATGCCGTGGGAGCCGTGGGCGGCGAACGTGTTGCGGCTGGCGGTGAGGCCGAGCACCCGCAGGAGTTGCTCGATGCGCTCGTGGGACTGCCGCTTGGTAAGACCGTAGACCTGAGCGGTGAGAAGGAGGTGCTCTCCGATGGTGAGGTCGTCGAAGAGGCCGAGGTTCTCGGGCAACACGCCGATCCGGCGCTTGATCTCCAGCGGCTGCGTGGCGACATCAAAGCCGCAGACCGAGGCTTGGCCGGAAGTGGGCGCGAGCAGCCCCGAAAGCATCTTGACGGTGGTCGATTTTCCGGCGCCGTTAGGACCGAGAAAGGCGCAGATCGCGCCTTTCTCAACCTCCAGGGACAGCGAATCCACCGCGGTTACGGCGCCGAATCGTTTGGTGAGCCCGCGGCAGGAGATCACAGGTTCACCATCTTAGCACCGGCAAATCGTTCTCCGTTTCGCGGAATCGCTGGAACTGCGATAATCCGGCTTGGACTCCCCTGCCTCGATCCCCGATCTTTACGCCGCCTTGAAGCGCCACTGGGGCTACGATTCCTTCCGCCCCATGCAGGAGCGCATCGTCGAAAGCCTGTTGGGCGGCAGCGACGTGGCTGTGATCATGCCCACCGGCGGCGGCAAGTCCTTGTGCTACCAGTTGCCCGCGCTGGCGCTCGGCCGAACCGTGGTCGTGATCTCGCCGCTCATCGCGCTGATGCAGGATCAGGTGGCGCAACTCGGCGACATGGGCATCCCGGCGGCGGTCCTCAATAGCTCCCAGCCCTCCGAGGAACAGCGCGCCGTCATGCGTGCGGCTGAGCAAGGCGCGTTCCGGCTGCTGTACCTTTCGCCGGAGCGCCTGGCGCGGGCGGATACCATCGGCTGGCTGCAGCGCGTTCCGCTGGCTTTCTTCGCCATCGACGAAGCCCACTGCATTTCCGAATGGGGTCACGAGTTCCGGCCCGAATACCGCCAGCTCAGCTCGCTGCGGCAGAACTTCCCGGACAAGCCCATCGCCGCGTTCACCGCCAGCGCCACGCGCCGCGTGCGGCACGACATCCTCGAGCAACTTCAACTCCGCGACCCGCATAAGTACATCGCCAGCTTCCACCGCGCCAACCTGCGCTACGTGGCCCACCAGTGCGACAGGGACACGCATCAGCCCTTGCTGCTGGCGGGATTGCGGGCCTATGCCGGCGAAAGCGCGATCGTATACGCGCCCACCATCAAGGAGGTGGAGCGGACGGTGGACGATCTGGCCGAGCGGGGCATCGCGGCGGTCGCCTATCACGGCCAGATGGAGAACTCCGTGCGCCGCCGCAACCAGGAGCGCTGGATGAACGACGACGCGCGCGTGCTGGTAGGCACCATCGCCTTCGGCCTGGGGATCAACAAGCCTGCGGTGCGCGCGGTGATTCACACGTCAATGCCGAAATCCATCGAGCAGTACTACCAGGAGGCCGGCCGCGCGGGCCGCGACGGCCTCCCCGCCGATTGCGTGATGCTCTGGCAGCCGAAAGACGCCGGCCTGCTGGCGTACTTCATCGACCAACTGAACGACCCCAACGAGAAGCAGCGGGCCTGGCAGCGCTACCACGCAGTGCGCGGCTTTGTCGAGAGCGCCCGCTGCCGCCACTTGCAGATCTGCACGCACTTCGGGCAAATCCCCAAATGGGAACGCTGCGGGATGTGCGACGTATGCGGCAATGTGCCCGAATGGGTCTCCGCGCCGGTGGAAGCTCTCGCGCCGAGAAAGATACGCAAGCGGAAAGTACAGGCGGCGCCGGTGGAGCAGGTCTCCGCGAGTCGGCCCGCCGCCGCGCCCTCGCCCCATCGCGACCTGATCGATTTCTTCAAGCAATGGCGCCGCCAAGCTGCGCAACGCGCTGGCGTGCCGGCGTACATCGTGCTCAGCGACGCGTCACTTGAGGAGCTTTGCCGCAAACGGCCGTCGAACTTGCGCGAGTTGCTCGGCGTCTCCGGCATTGGCGAGCGCAAAGCGGAGTTATACGGCGGCGAGATCTTCGCCGCTTTCGAAGCCTTCCGTAAGGGCGCCCGGGCGGCCGCGAAAGAAGCGGATCGGGCCACTCCCGCGGAGGAGACCATGCGGCTGCTGGCCCAAGGCAAGAGCTTCGAAGAGATCGCGCAGATCCGCGGCCGCCAGGCTTCTACCGTGGTCAACATGGTGGCCGACCTCGTGGAAAAAGGCAGCCTGGAGTACCGCGTGGAGTGGGTGGGTGAAGCCGATCACCAGGTCATTGAGGAAGCCGTGCGCCGTCTGGGAGCGCAATGGCTCAAGCCGTTGCGCGAAGCCCTGCCGGCCGAGATTACTTACGAACAGATCCGCCTGGTAGTGGCTTGGGTACGCGTGAATAGCGCTTGACGCCGTGGGGCTTCTTCGCCCTACCCAAATAACCGTTCCAAATTCCCGCCGAAGATCGAACGAGCGTCCTGCGCGCCGATCCCCAGCTCCAGCAGCGCCCGGGCTTGAGCTTCGAACACGCCGGCGTTCCAGCCGCGCGGAAAGAACGAAGAGTCGGTGCCAAAAAGCAGGCGGCCCGCTCCTGCCACGTCGAGCGCGCGGGCGAACACGGTTTTCAGGTCGAGACCCTCGTATCGCATCCAGTTGTTGCTGCTGGAAGTGTCCAGGTACACATTGGGGCACTGGTCCGCCAGCATGAGGGCTTCGCGGAAATACCCCGCCCCGAAATGCGGAACGATGAAAGTCAGTTCGGGGTAACGCAGGGCCACGGCGTGCAGATCGATCGGGTTGGAGAAGCGCATGTCGAACGGCGACGGCAGCCCGAGCTTCTTCCGCGCGCCCACGGAGAGGACGCCGCAGTGGACGAACACGGCGCTGCCGGGAACGCGGGCGGCCTCCTCGAAGACTGGCCGGACGCGCTCGTCCCACACCGGGTAGCGGTGCATGGCCGGGAAGAGGCACACGGCGCGCAAACCGCTTTCCAGGGCGGCGCGGACGCGCTCACCGGGCTTCTCTTCCAGCGGATGGAACATGAAGTAGCCGAAGAACCGGTCCGGACAGGCATCCACCGCCGCGGCCACCGAGGCTTCGTCGCCGGGCACGCTGGCGATTAGCGCGGCCTTCGCTACCGCGTGGGCGTCCAGTTCCCGCGCCCAGAGGCGAGCCAAGTCCCCCGGATCCTCCGGCGGCGGCTCCCAGCCCAGGACCCGCGCCGCCTCGGTTACGCTCTGGCCGTGCTGGGAGGAGAGCGATCCCAGGAACCGGTGCGAGAAGAAATGCACGTGGGCGTCCGAGACGGGAAACTCACCCCACGGAGTCCGCATCGGCCTTACTCCTTCCCGTCGGGCTTATTCCAGTGCGTCAGCCCGGCGGCGAGGGCCAGTTGAGTGAGGCCCGCCACATTGTTTACCGCGAGCTTCTTCATCATGGTCTTGCGGTAGCTGCGAACGGTCTGCAGACCGAGATTCAGCAGCGCCGCGATATCCTTGCTGGTCTGGCCTTCGGCCACCAGCCGCAGCACCTGCAACTCGCGGGGCGAAAGCGTCTCCAGGGCGCCGTGCTCGTGAGTATCCAGATCGCCGCGCTGGATGCGCGTCAGCAGCCGGTCGGAGACTTGCGAACTGAGATAGGAGCCGCCGCGAGCCACGGTGCGAAGCGCGTCCAAAAGCTCGTTGGACGAGGCCTTCTTGAGCACGAAGGCGCGCGCTCCGGAACGAATGGCGCCGACCACGGAGTTCTCGTCGTCGTACATCGAAAGAATGACCACCTTCACGCCAGGACAGCGGCGCAGCAGTTCGGTGGTGGCCTCGATGCCGTTCATGCCGGGCAGCCCGATGTCCATGAGGACCAGGTCCGGCGTGGATTTCTCACAGAGCGCCACGGCGTCCGCCCCATTTTCAGCCTCGCCGACCACGTGAAACTCCGTTCCGCGTTCGAGGATGGTCTTGATGCCATCGCGTACCAACTTATGATCGTCGACAAGGACAATGCTGCACGACATGATGGTCAAGTTTCCGGCGCAGCCGCGCGGACGGTGGCGCCATTCCCCCGGCTGCTCTTGATCGATAAATCCAGGCCCGCTTGGGCGGCGTGATGTTCCATGCTCAACAGACCCAGGCCGCGACGCCCGCCGGCGGTGTCCGCCGGATCGAATCCCCTTCCATTATCGCGGATCTCCATGGCGGGACCCGCTCTTGTGGACTTTACCGCGATTTCAATCGCCGAGCAACTGGAATGCTGAACCGCGTTCTCCACGGCCTCCTGCGCAATCTGGTACATGGCGGAGGCCATTCCGGGATCCAGTTTGAGCGACGGATCGACGTTGACGCGCAACGCGCCGGCGAAGCGTCCGCGGATGCGCGTGGCGAGGCGATCGAGCGCGGGGCGGAGTCCGGCGCGTTCCACGGCCGAGGGATTTAGCTCGTAACTGTATTCGCGCACCTCCTCCATCATGCCTTCGAGAAGCCGCTGGATTGCCACCACGCGTTCGGAGGTCTCCGGCGAAACCGTCTCCAGGTCCATGCGCACCAAATCGAGTTGCAGCCCCAGCGCGGTGAGGTTCTGGCCGACTTTGTCGTGGAGGAACTTGGAAACCATGCGGCGCTCGAATTCCTGCGCCTTGAGCGCGCCCAGGACGGTGTGACGCAACTCCTGTTCGGCGGTATTCCAGGAAGTGATTTCCAGCGCCCATCCGCCGCCATAGAGCTTGTTCAGAAAGCGGATCGGGAAAACCCAGAGCGCCCAATCGGAGGCGCCGCTGCGCAGGCGCAGCAACAGCGTCTCGCCCTCGAGAGCGCGCGTCAAACGGTCCTTCCACTCGACGGCCAGTTCGCCCTCCAGGGCGTCCGCGATGGAGCGGCCCGTCAATTCGGAGGCGGCCTTTCGGAAAATGGGAAGCGAGTCGCCGAAGACGCGCAGAAACTGGCCTTCCGCGGTGAAAACCCAACTGCAACGTGTGGCGTGCTCGATGAACGCGTCGGAAAGGCAGGCGGGTTCGGGCATGTCACTAGCGCGCCCGGTCAGCGTTTGCGCGCGACTACCTTTCGAACGGCGGCGGCCACGTCGCTAGCTACCAGACCGTACTTCTCCATCAACTCGCCGGCCTCGCCGGACTCGGCATACGTGTCCCGAATGCCGACGAACTCCATGGGACACGGCTGGCTTTCGGCCACGGCTTGCGCCACCCGCACGCCCAGACCGGCATCCACCAGGTGCTCTTCCGCTACCACGATGGCGCCGGTCTCCACCGCGGCGCGGCGCACCGCATCGCGGTCGAGCGGCTTCACCGTGTGCATGTCCACCACGCGGACCGAGACGCCTTCCGCCTCCAGGGTTTCGGCGGCGCGGATGGCCTCCGCCAGCAGCAGACCGTTGGCGATAATAGTGGCGTCCGTCCCTTCCACCACTTCGATAGCCTTGCCGATCTCGAACTTCTGGCCGGCGCCGTAGACGATGGGCGCTTTCGGGCGCCCGGTGCGAATGAATACCGGGCCGACGTAGGCCGCGGCCGCGCGAACCAGCGCCTTGGTGGCGGCTTCGTCCGCCGGCGAGATCACCACAAAGCCCGCCAGGGAACAGGCCAGGCCGGTCTCTTCCACGCTCATTTGCGAAGGGCCGTCCTCGCCGATGGATATGCCGCTATGCGTGCCGACCACCTTGACGTTGAGCTTGGGGTACGCCACACAGACGCGGAGCTGTTCAAAGCCCTTATTCATCACGAAAACCGAGAAGCTGGAAACGAACGGGATCTTGCCGGCGCTGGCGAGGCCCGCTCCGATGCCCACCATGTCGGCTTCCGCGATGCCGCAAGAGAAGAAGCGCTCAGGAAACTCCTTGGCGAAGTACGTGGTCATGGTGGACTTGGAAAGGTCCGCATCGCATACCACAATGTCCCGGTTCTCGCGGCCGAGTTCGACCAGCGTCCGGCCGAACGCTTCGCGCGTGGCCGGTCCGGGCGTGAGTTGAAATTTCGTCTTGACGGGCATTATCGTAACTCCTGAAGGGCCAGTTCGATTTCGGCCGGCGTAGGCGCCGTGCCATGGAACTTGGGGTTGTTCTCCATGAAGGAGACGCCTTTGCCTTTGACGGTGTGGGCCACGATGCAGGTGGGCTTGCCTTTGGTGGCTTGCGCCTCTTCGAACGCTCTCCGAATGGCCGGGATGTCGTGGCCGTTAATCTCGATGGTATGCCAGCCGAACGCCCGCCATTTATCCGCGAGCGGCGCGACGTCCATGATGTCTTTCACGAAGCCGTCAAGCTGGATGCCGTTGTAATCCACGATGGCCAACACGTTATCGGACTTGTGGAACCCTCCGGCCATGGCGGCCTCCCACACCTGGCCCTCCTGGATCTCACCGTCGCCGAGCATGACATAAGTGCGCGACGGGCGGCCATCCAGGTGCGCCGCAAGGCCCATCCCCAGCGCCAGCGACAGGCCCTCGCCCAGCGAGCCCGTGGAGGCTTCCAGGCTGGGGATGAAGCGAACGTCGGGATGGCCCTGATAGACGGAGCCCAGTTTCCGCAAGGTATTCAACTTGTCCAGCGGCGTATCGGCGTACCCGGCTTCGGCCATGACCGCGTAAAGCACCGGGGCGGCATGACCCTTGGAAAGAATGAAGCGGTCGCGATCCGGCCACTTGGGGTTTTTCGGATCGATCCGCATGAAGTCGAAATAAAGCTCGACGAGGATCTCGACGGCGGAAAGCGATCCGCCGGGATGTCCGGATTTGGCTTCGCCGATCATCACGACGATTTCGCGCCGCACGCGCATGGCGATGGCCTGCAACTCCTCTAGGGTTTTCGGCATGGGGGCTGCTTCGATTCTAGCTGAAAAGGGCAGCCATCGGCCATCGGCCTTCAGCCGTAAGCTCAAAGCGCATCGCGCTGGACTGGGTAAGCTCTGCGTTTTGTTTCTTTTCGGGGGGAATTGGGTTCGTTTGGTAAACGGCGCGGGTGGGTCCGGCCGTTTGGTCGACGCGGGGCGAGGGCATAGGAGAAAAGTGTCTGAAAATGGAATTGGGTTCGTTTGGTACTGCGCGTTTGAAGGCCTGAAGGGGGGCCGGAGGGGAGGGCAGGCGCAGTTCCGTGGGGTCGGGGATCGGAAACCGGGTTCGCTTGGTAAACGGCGCAGGCGGGTCCGGCATGGCCGGGTTTGGGGTTGGAAATTGGGTTCGTTTGGTATTTTGCCCGCGGGAGGTTGAGCCTACCGAATTCGTCGGGCGGCAACGCGGCGCGAAGTTGACGGCATCGGCGCGATTGGCGGCGAATTGCGCGAGAGATACGGAGTTTGAGGAGTTCGTCATGCGGTTGTCCTTCCGCTTTCAGGATTGCACGGGGAGGATGCCGAGTCTGAAATCGAATGCCGGCAAGTGACGGAGAATAAACGGATTGATAGACCGAAATTGCTGGTGATTCAACTACACGGCCCCTGCGGGGCCGTCACCGGGACGGATGAAAAAGCGCTCCGCGCGGCGGCGGTTTAACTATTGAGATGGAGGGGTATTGGCGCATGGAACGTGTTGATTTGACGGGGCTTCTGGGGCGATCTTTTTCGTAGGATCGCAGGACGGCGGCGCTACGCTTCGCCACAAGAGTGGATGAAAAGGGGCCGTCATGCGCCAGCCCCCATTGGTCGACCATGAACTCGAGCGAGCTACACGTTTCCAACACGTTAGCTACCGTGATTTTCAAGGAAATGGGCGGAGTGCGGGGGTTGTAACGGGGCAGTTTGCCCATGCAAGCCGACTTGGCGGTCCCTATTTCCGTGACGGGCGTTCCCCGGGATTTGGACAACGTGACAAAGTGGCGGCAGGTATTGGCTGTTGGCAAGGAGAAGCCGGCTCCTGACCGCCCGCTGCGGTGGCCGGACTGCGGCCCTTGGCCTTGACTATAGCGGCGAGCTACGTTCTAATCGGGTTCGGCGAACTATATGGAGATCAAATCGCTTCTGCGGAGACTCGACCTCGGAAATTCAGTCGCGGAATTCGACGAGGCCCTAGACCGATACTTCGTTGAAACGGAGGCCTTCCGTGCGTTGGCCCTAGATAAGGCCGACATCATTGCCGGTGAGAAGGGAACCGGCAAGACGGCTCTTTACAGGGTCTTCAAGAAGCGCTATACGGCAACCACCGAGCTTAAGCAGGTCGAGGTGGTGGCAGGATTCAATCCTGCCGGGAATCCTGTTTTCCAGCGCCTCGCATGGGTATCACCCCTGGCCGAAGGGCAGTACGTAAGTATCTGGAAGACGTACTTGCTATCACTGATTGGCAATTGGGTTCTGGAGCTCTATGGTTCGCAAGCAACGGACAGAATGTGGGAATTGGAATCCCTGCTTATCCAAATTGGCCTTCGGAGTAGCGATGATTCCGCACAGACAATCTTCTCGAAGCTGATAAATATCATGACTCGGATCATGACACCGAAGTCTGCTCAAGTCGCGTTCACAGTATCTGAGACGGGAATCCCAATCGTGACGCCCAAACTCGAGTTTCAGCCAACCGCGCCAAGCGCCGACCCGCCGGACTATATCCCTCACGAGAAGGCGCTGGGAATGTTGAACGAGGCGCTCGACGAGGTCGACCTTACCGTCTGGATTGTTCTGGACCGACTGGACGAGGCTTTTCAGGGCTTTCCATCGGTTGAGATCCCTGCATTGCGGGCATTATTCCGCACCTACCTTGACCTGAACGCCTACCCACGCATCAGGCTAAAGCTGTTCGTTCGCAACGATGTTTTCAGGAAAGTGACATGACACAAGGTGGTTTCGTCAACCTGACTCATGTCAACGCTCGAAAGATGGAGATTATCTGGGAGGAGGAGGACTTATTAAATCTATTTGCTCGCAGGGTGCGCGAATCTGCCGAGTTTGTTGCGGAAATGCCATCGCCAATTGCACCGACAGAGGCATTTTCGACCAGATTTTCCCGAAGCAGGTGGATCAGGGCCCTAGAAAGCCAACGACGTGGAACTGGATGATGTCCAGGATTCGCGATGGCAACGGAATCAAGCCCCCTCGAAACCTCATCGACTTGGCGCTTAAAGCTAAGGAGGCGCAGATTCGGAGCGAGGACCGGAGTCCCCATGAGTATGCGCCTGACCTTCAACTCATCGAACCCGATTCAATTCGCCGAGCGCATCGCGCTCTGAGCGAGCAACGGGTCCAGGACACGCTCCTTGCGGAGGCGGCGGATCTTGCGCCAATTATTAATCGCTTCCGAGGCGGTAAAGCCGAGCATAATGAAGCCTCTCTCGCCGCCCTGCTTGGGGTTCCTGATGCAGAAGTTCGCGCAGCGATCAAGCCCTTGATCGAGATGGGATTTCTGGAGGAGATCGGCTCCCGATCCTTTAAAGTTCCGATGCTTTATCGAGATGGTCTTGAGATTACGCAGGGAAAGGCCTTTGCTTTCGAAGCTGTCGATGATGATAATGAGTGAGGTGCCTGCTTCCACGAGGACAGCCGAAGCGCCGCCGTTTTGCATTCACCCGATAAACCAGACGGGGAATCAATCTGGGGTTGCCGGTGGGCGGCACACCGATACGAAGCGATACCCAAGGGAGGTCATCCGGTACAAATCCTCTCGTTCACCCGGTGGCTGGGTGATAGTTGCGGACCAATCCAGTACCGGAGGCGTGAACACTTCGATGAGAGGGGTCATATTGCTCTGTGCTGATGTAAATGTCGAACGCAGCACCGCGACCACCCAGGGGAGCATTTGTTATGGGGCCTTTAAGCTTGTGCTGCTCCGCAAGCTGTGTGACGCGCTCGCAGATTGCGTCGAGAAACTTGGGGACCCGAAAGGGGGACCCGAAAGGGGACATCCATGATAAGGACTTGTCAAGGGAAAACACACCTCTCCCTGTATTTATTGGAAGGGTTTCCTGAGACGCACCTGC